>SXGQ01729435.1_pt1 | contig 24347 bp, 21 predicted proteins | sample 3178371 | NCBI WGS metagenome assembly SXGQ01 (sample SAMN11356859, study PRJNA531348) | freshwater metagenome | isolation source: freshwater sample F1-20 | place: China: Fuxian Lake, Yuxi | collected 2017-12-25 | reverse complement strand
GAGGCTCTTGCCTTCGTTGACGAGCTGAATGAGAAGTATTCGCTTGAAGATGATGAGATTGAGAAGCTGAAGGCTCTTGTCTGTGGTGGAAAGCGTTAAAAATGCTGAAGAAAAAAAGACAATACTTTTTGTCTTTTTATTCAACTATTCTAAGTTTAAAATCTTGAAAAAATGATTTTTAATTATAAATAAAAAGTTATAAATGGTTGTTCAGTATAAATATGATTTTCATTTGTCTCTATATGACAATATTTATCGTTATTTGTGTAATAGAGACATTTGGCAAGAAGATGATATAATTCTCTGGAACTCTCTTGACATTCAAGATATAAATATTGGACCAGAGAGAAAAAAATTGAACGTTTTATTTAATCATATCAAAATAAAAATCATTAAATCAAGAGATAATTTAAATTTGTATTAATTTTTATCTTTTCATGTAAAAAATGATATTGAAAATCACTACAGATATTTGTAGTGATTACCAAAATGACTACAGCTAAAGCAATTATTGATGTTTACAACGTGGATTCCGGATGTGGTTTCTGCCGCGATGACAGTGATTCTTGTGTGCTGCTTGATACGGTACCTATTGTGCGATATTTGGAGAATATTTATGGCAATGCTCAGCTCTCTGTTATTCAGAGGGTTAGATTACATAAATTGTTGTTTCAACTTCGCAGGAAGTGACTATTCAAGTGGAAAAAAAGGCAAATTTTTGTCTTTTCATTGATAAAATGAAGCTATTATTTTTTGAGGCGATATTAGTCGGTTTAATGTCCGTTGTAGTTTTTGTTTTTGTAAACTATTTGCCATTTAACATGATTGCTAAGTTATTCTTAATTGGTTTTATTAAACATTTTTTTGGTTATTTAAGTGGTATTCAAAGTTTTTATTGTAATTTATATCTAAGTGACAATGAAAATAATAAATATGAAGTTAAATCAAGTTCAATTATAATAGAATCATTATTAGAGGGTTTTATGTATGTATCCATTGGATTTTTGTTATTTAAAATGATAAAAAATAATTATCTTGTTATTTTTAGTTTGGGTTTTTGTATTCATATAATAGCAGATATTTTTGGTATTCATGATTTGTTTCTTAAAAATAATTGTCATATTCAAAATAAAAAATGATTTTAATCATAAAAATTATTTTAATTATTAAAAATGGAAATTATGCCAGATAATCATCGTATGAAGTGGACTGATAAAGAAAATAAACAATTATTATCTGAAATTCAAAACAAACTATCATTTCGTGAAATTGCAAAAAATCATAAAAGAACAATTGGAGCAATTAAATATAAAATTATCAGAAATGTTATTTCAGATTTAAATGATAATCGTAATTATAAATATAATTTTAAGTATCCTGAACCATCTATTGAGCAAATTATGAAAACCACTAATTTATCAAAAGATGATATTCTAGATTTATTTGAAAAACTCAAATTTGATTATAAGCTTGATATGGAAAAAGATTATGATAATAAAAATAATACATTTGATTTATTTACATTATTATATTTAATATTAATTATAGCAAATATTGGATTTATTATTTATTATATTAAAACTTACTAAAAGTTGCTTCTGTTGGACTTACATTAGACCAATAATTTTTGTTTGCTTTCATTCTGCTTGGTTGTATAACAGCATAATTAAAGTAAAACATTAGTAAAATTATAAATATTACTGCAAGAATAATAATATATTCAATATTCATTATTGCAGAATTATAGAATATTAAGCAAATTAATAAGAGAATTGTTAATAAACTTATTATTAAAATAACGTGAAAAATAAAAGATATTTGTTTTTTTAATGCTTCAATAATATTAGATAATTTTATCTTTTTTAATTTATCTACATCTATTTTTCTTGTTTTTTCAACATAAAGTTTATATAAATAATCATTGCTATCTTTTGAATAAGCTTTATTATTAGTAATATACAAAACAGTACCTACATCTTCATTTATTTTATTGGAAACTCTTCTATAATTAATTAGAGCTGAATTAGATGCTAATTTATTCCAAAAAGTTGCGTGATTATTATTTTGATTACGTTCACTATCTGTTAATGAATCTGGATTAACTGGAGTAGCTTTACCGTTTGTAGCTGCAGCTGGAGCTACACCAATAGATATTCTAATGCAAGTACCACTACAAGTATCATTACCACTACTATAATAAGCAGGAATAAATTTTTCATATAATCCAACGTGTTTAAAATTATTATAATAAATTATGGTAAAAATTATTAATATAACTAACATTAATATATAATATGTATTTTTAGCATTAAAATCAATTGAAGGAACTATTGTTATAACAATAGTAGCAATTATAAGTAATATGAGAAATACCAATATAACACTTACATATTTTTTTAATTTTTGATAATAATTAATATATTGATTATAATTACTTGCAGTATTATTTAATGATTCCAATGTTTCATTATAATTACTACTAGTATTATTCAATAATTTTATTCTAGATATATAAAAATCCTTGTCATTTGTATAATCTGCTGAAGAATTATTAATTGATACTTGTAAAGTTGCCAAATTATTAGTTAAATTATTGATATGAGTTTCAAGTCTTGTTATAGCTGAAGTTATAAAAGTAGTTTCTGAAGTAGTTAATGAACTTTTCACTGTAGAATTATTTAAATATATTTCTCGCAAATATAACTGAAATGATATATTACAAACAATTCTATTATAATAAATTTTTTGATATAATAAATATCCAAAAATCTTTTGTGGTGATGTATTCAATATTTCTTTCATTACCGATCTAAATCTTTTCTTTCTGACTGCATTATTGGAATATTTATTATCGCTTATAGTTTCACTTTCATTATAATTATTATTTCCAGATTTATCATATTTGCCAGAAACACCAATATTAGTATCAACTATATTTGTAATTGCATTTATTGGATTGACCGCATTAGGCAATAAAACAATATTATCTATTTTTGGTTTTAAATTATCTATAATTATACTATAATTTACTTGAAATGTTGTAAATGATATGTTTCCTTTTGGAGAAGTAAGTGGTATTATTTCTGTTATTACACCACTTGCACTTGTAAACTGTAAATCAGATATTTCATTGGAAAATAACCCTTTAAATATCATTCCAAATTTTTTTAAATCAACAAGTGGAGGAGTAAAATCACTATTATAAAATACTTTACTTGCATCATCTGGATAATAACCATTACCAGCAGAAGTAATAGTTATATATTTTGAATCATTTTGTGTTATTGCTCCGGATCCTAAATTTACAGTTATTCTAGCTGTAGCACTAGTTCTACCTATAGATGATGGGTCATTTGGCAAATTAATTGGAATTATAAATTCTCTACTACCCGATGAATTATATGTATAACCGAGATAAGCATCAATATTATGATAATAATTATCTAATAATCCTGTGTGAAATGTAAATTCATCATTAGCTGCTAATACACCAATTTTATTATTATCACTACTAACAGATGTTGTTGAGGTATTAAAAATGACTTTTAAATTTTGTATAGTTGTACTTAATATACTAACATCATTTTTGTTTTCTTTATCTTTTATATATAATGCCAAATATAATGAATTATAAAAATGCAAATAAAATAATGAATCTTTATAAAAATTAATAATTTCATCATATGGAATTAAAATATCATTTATTTCAGCATAGGTTTTGTCACCCAAACTTCTATCTATAATAGATTTTTGAACCAATTCACTATATCTATCAGTTGATGACATTAATTTATATCTATTCTATTATATATAAATTAAAGTTTTTCTTCAAGTTTCTTAATTCTTTCTGTTAATTCTTTAATTGATTCTACAATTAAACCAACCATATTTGCATATGCTATAGATTTAGTATTATCTTTATTTGTATATACTACTTCAGGTATAATTGTTTCAACTTCTTGTGCAATTAATCCGATTGAACGTTTTTCATCATCTATCATATTATAATAAACTCCTTTAAGTTGTTGAATTTTATCTAAAGGGTTATTTATATCAGTTATATTTGTTTTATAACGAATATCCGATAAACTTGTTACATATCCTGCTACATAAACATTACCATCTACCTTTAATTTATAATTATCTATATTACTATAACCTATATAAAAATTTTTATTTGTACATAAAATATTTTTATTATTATTTGAACCATAATTAATTCCTTCAATAGATGCGATACTATCATTGTTACTTGTGAAACCTCCATTGTAATTTATACCTCCTCTAACATCCAATGATTTTAATGGAATAGTTGTACCAATACCTAAACGATTGGTTGAATTTTTCCATATTAAATTTGATGATTGTTTAAAAAGATTTGGACTTCCAAAAAAGATTTGTTCATCTTTGGGAAATGTATCTATTCCAGTACCTCCAAATTGAACTGCTAATGTACCACCTGTAACGGTTGATATATTATCAATTGCACCACTAAAAGAACCAGTTGAACTAATAAATGTTTCTCCTACTTGTAAGCTATTACATTTAATAGGACCATTTACATGAAACAATGAAGTAGGATTATTTATACCAATGCCTATTCCACTGGTTGTAGTTGTCAGTAAATTTGCTTGCGTTTCATTATTATTATCATAATATTGATTTTCACATATAACTAACTTATAAGTGTTGGTAGTACCAAATACTCTTAATTCTTTATCATCTACATCACCATTCTGATTAATCATTATATTTCCATCTAAATCAATGATAGTTTTATCATTTATATTTATACCACCTGTTTTATTGTCATTGTTATTTATAATTTTTAAATAATTAGTATTATTATTCCAATTTAATCCAGAACTTGTAATTAATTTATTATTTTTATCTCCTAAGTTTTCTGGATTTTGAATTTTACCAAAAACAATTCCTCCATCCAGAAATTCATTATTACCATTACCACCATTTACTAGTGGAATAATGCCAGTAATTTTAGAAGCATTAATATTATTTAAATTAAAAGCATTACCATTATAATTATAATTCATAATATCAATATTACCTTCAACAAAAAAAGTATTTAAAGAAGCATTCCATCTTAATCTATTTAATTCTGCTAATTTATTGTCAGCACTTGCATAAATTAAACTATTTTTACTGATTGTAGAAAATCCTAATCCACCATTTGATAATTGTAATACACCACTAATTTTATTAGCATCAAAATTATTTATATTAAAACCATCTCCATATAAATTTGAAGCAAATAAATTACTTACATTTAAATTTGTTGCAATTTCCATTGTATTTGTAATATTATTCCATTTAACATTGGAAGTAGTTGCTATTTTATTTTCATCAAAACCAAATATAAATTCATTTGTATTTATATTTGATACACCTATACCACCATCTTTAATTGAAAAAATAGATGTATATTTTTTTTGAAATATATTAGATACATTAGAACCATTTATAATTAAATCATTAAAAATATTAATATTACTTATATTTAATGTATTTGTATTACTATCCCAATTTATATTACTGGTTGTATATAAATCATTATAACCATTTCCAATTAAAATAGTACCATAATCAAGAAAAGATTTTCCGGTACCACCTTTAAAAACTGGAACATTATTATAAATATTATAAGGGTCTATATTTAAAATATTTGAACCATCACCGAATATTCTGCCATTTACATATAAACTATTACTTTCATTTAACCAATAAAAATTAGAAGAAGAAACTAATTTATCAAAGGAACAAAAAATTATTGAATTACTATTAAAATTATTATTACCTGTTCCGCCATTACTTATATTTAAAACTTCACTGAAATGCATATTAGACAAAAATTTAACATCTATAATAGGTGCAATATTACTCAATAATAAAGATGCATTATTAAATATTAATAATTGTTTATTATTATCCCAAAATAAATTACTAGTAACTATTATTTTATTACTACCATTCCCTATTAATAAACCATTTGAAGATAAATTTTTTAAACCTGTTCCGCCATATTTTACTTCACCAAAATCAATTATATTTGAAGGATGAATATTACTAATATTAAAACCATTACCATAAAAGAAATTAGCATAAATATTTGAACCAGAATAAATAGAACCATTAATAGTTCGTATATTTGAATTAATAATTAAATTTGAATTTCCTATAATATCTAAACCAGATATCAAACTACCATTTAATGATTGTAAATTTGATTGAGATATTAAACCACCTTGTAAAATAGAAATATTTGAAGTTATAGTCAGATTTGAATATCCTATTATATTTGAATTTGCAATTATATTTACACCAGATTCAATTGAACCATATATTGTTTTAATTGAATTACTTGTGAATAAATCTAATCCGGAAACAATGGAACCATTAATAGTTCTAATGGAACTATTTGCAATTATATCTAATCCTGAAATAACTGAACCATTAATAGTATTTATATTATTATTTGCTGTTATATTATTAGCTGAATTAATTGAACCAATAAGTGTTCTTATTGAATTATTTACTGTTAAATTAGAACCCACATTTAAATTACAATTAATAGTGACATTTGAACCCACATTAACATTTAATCCAACAATTATATTAGAATTAACAGTTAAATTTGAACCAATAGTTGAATTAAAACCTACAATTAAATTTGATGTTACATTTAAATTAGAACCTGCTGTTATATTTAATTTTGAATTTATATTTAATCCTGAATTTATATTACCAGAAATACTATTAATAGTATTTCTGGTAAATAAATCACGATTTATATATATATCAGTATTTCCATATATATTTGATTGAACTATTAAATTAGATTTAACATTTATATCTGAACTCACATAAATATTTGAATAGGCATAAACATTTGAATTTATATATAAATTTGAACCAACTATAATATTAACACCAGATTTTATATCACCATTATAAGTTTCTATATTTGAAGTAAGATTAATGCTTCCAATTATATTTAAAAAATTATTATTACTATTCCAAGTTAAATTAGCTGAATTTATAAGTCTACCATTATTATTAATAAATGTCAATTCATTATTAACATTTTTAAATACAATATTTGTTAATTGTATATTTGATATATTACTTCCATCACCATAAATCTTATTAGCATATAAATTTGAAGTTATATTTGTGTCAACATTAATATTCAAATTTGAATTATATAAATAAAGTGATGTTTGTTCTTTATAAACGTTTATTATAGTATTTACTATTTGAATTGTATCTTTTTCTGCAGATTCTGATATTTTATATAAATAACTAACTATTAAATTATAACCATTATAATCAATATCAAATTTATAATTATAAATATTAATTTGAGTATTTATATCTGAAACAAGTTCTCTGACATTCCATTGGTTGTTATTAATATTTAATTTGTAATTTAATATTCTTCTATTATTTCCAATATAAATATTTGTGCCTAACTTTGATATTTTTCCTCTATAATTCTTGATAGTTAAATAATCACCATCATCTTTAAGATTAATAACATAACTTGGAGAAATATTGAAATATTTAATGGTTACATCTGAAATACTAGTAGTTTGATAATTTAAATTCATAAAATCAGCATCATAAATAAAATGAATATCATTTTTAGTGGTTATAAATAATCTATTTCCTCTAGCAGTTATACTTAAAGATGTGACATATGAATTGCTTTGATATCCATCGGGATATTTAAGAAAATAAATTTCATTGTCACGAATTATATAAAAATTAAAAAAATTGAAATCAGTTATATTAACTAAAGTGCTTGTATCATAAATAAAATTAATTATTATTAAACTTCCGCTTGTATTTGTATCAATATAAATAACCTTTGGTTTAAAAATAGTTTCTGATGTAACTTGTTTATTAAATGAATAATGGAATTTATTATAATAATTAAAATTTAAAATGGTTACAATATTATTTTTATTTATATATAACAAATTACCATAATCATAAATAGTTGATATTAATATATTACCATCACTTGAACAACAAATATTACCACCAATTCTATAATAAACTTCATTTAAGGCATTTGGTATTCTAGCTGTTATTAATTCTTGTTGTTGAATTTGATTATTGATATTAATTGTATATTTATATATTCCTCCAATATAAACAAAAGATGAACCTATGAGAATTTTGTTATATAATGCACCTATAAATAAATTTGAACTATTTTCGCTTATAGCAAATGATTGGTCTACATTATTATAATTATTATTTGGAATATTTAAAATTGGATTAATTGTTACCCATTCATTATTTATATATTTTTTAATATTAATTGTATTATTTAAACTTTCATCATTATTAAAATACATACTCATTATCAAATCTCCTGTTGCATTAGTTATTATTGAATTTGTATAAAATGTATTTGCTGTAAGATTATATATATCTAATGTTTGTTGGTCAATTGTAATTAATCCTGATATAGGTAATACATTGGTTATTTTAAAATCTCCGTCATATAAATCAAAAGTTGATGTAGGAATTGTTTTATTTATACCAATAATACCATTATAATAAACCTCTTTTTCTCTATTGATAACTAAAGGAGAATATTGATTTGTTAATATTTTACCATTAATAGTAAGATTACCTTCAATAATGGAATTCCCATATATATGAAAGTGAGTTTTAGGATTTAATGTGCCAATACCTACATATCCATCATTATAAGATATATTATTACCTGTTTTATACCAATAATTATTTAAATTATTAATTATTCCTGTTGATGTTCCAGATGAAGAGGCTGAAATAAATGGTTCACCATTTGAAAAAATTGAGCCATTTTGAATATTTATATTACCTGAAACAATTAATGAATACTTTGAATCTCCTTTTATATTTGTGCCTACACCTACAAAATTTTCAACTAATAAACTATTTCTAGGTAAATATAAATTTTGATTATTTTGATTACTATAAAAATTATTACCACCTATTACTATACTACCTCTTGATTTAATTGATGTTCCATAAAAATAATCAGGCAATATTAAAATTTTTGAATTATTATTAGTCAATTCATTTATAACAAATATATCATTAAAATATGATAATAAGTATACATCATTATTATTACAACAAAAATCTTTTATTTTAGATAAAGTGTCTATTTTAAAAATTCTAGTTAATTCATTTGAAAATAATCTATTTATAAAACCAAAAATATAAACATAACCATCTTTATCAATGACTATTGAACTATTTTTAAAGGCCTTGACTTTAATAATTGATTTATTATTCAGAGTTTGTATTATAGATGCTTGTGTATTTGTTGTTGTTAATCCAATAGTTGAATAACCGCGATAATAATTATTATTATCGTTATTTAAACCAAATGAATATACATTTAATGTGGTTACAATTATTGTATGAATATCACCACAGGAAAAATCTAAAATAGTATCATTTAATCCTATTTGAGGTATAAATGAAATTGGTATAAATAAAGTATCTGGTATGCCTGTGTAAATATATAATTTATTTAAATTTGTTAATATAACTGCTAATTTATTATAAATGTTATTATTTTTAAAACTATCTATTTTAATTATTTTTTCATTAGGTATACTATAATTTGCAATTGGTTCATAATTACCGTTAGAAATATTTAAATAATATATTATAAAATTACCATAATTATTTATCAAATAAATAAAAGGACAATTATTATCAGTTATTGCAAAATCAGTAATTATTTCACTATAAATAGTTATAATTAGATTATTATTAAGATAAATATTTGGATATTGGTAATAAGCAAAATTAATATCTTTAGTTTTTACTAATAATCCATTTAAATTTAAATTTAAAGTTGAATAATTTTTTAAATTTAAATTATAAGTAATTAATTTATCATTTGTGATAATATATACATTATTATCATTCATATAAATATTTGAAATTATATTAGAAGTATCATTATATAATCTTATTTTTCCTTTAATATCAAATACACTTTCATCGTATGGATTAGATGTTAATGAATCATAATTAATTAAATTTATATTAGAGGTTATCAAATTATTTATTTTAATATTTGAATTATTTATTATTATTTGATTATTACTTGAATTTTCTGTGATAATTATATTATTTGAAAATGGAATTTTTTTAGAAATATCATCAACATTACTTAAATATTTCTTTAAAGATAAATTATTTATAATTATATCTGTATTACTGTCAATAAGAATACTATTGTTATTAATAGATGTTAAATTAGAAATAGCTAATTGATTATTAATTATTGTTTTTTGGTTAGATGAAATAAAGAAATCAGATATTAATAATGATTGAGTTTTCGTTAAACCATTTACATTTAATTTAATATTTGAATCAATTATAATAGAATTATTTGTATCATTAATAACAACAGTTCCTCTTTCTGTATAAATATCAAATATATGACGATTATTACTACTAATGACAAAAGCAGGAATACCTATTTGATTATCATTTTTATCTAATTGAAAATTATAGGACGCTTTTGTACCAATACCCAAACGTCCATTTTGAATATATGCATCACCACTACTTATATGAAGTTTAGTTTCAGGTGTAGTAATTCCTATTCCTATTGAATTACTATTATAAATTATTCCTGTATTTATATTGGGAATATATGATAATGGTATTTTATTATGTTCATCTAATAACAAAACTTTTGAAGAAAATTCACGTGCATTTATAATACCATCAATATAAACATCACCTTTAAAATAATTACTTGTAGCACGATAAATAATTGTATTATTATTGGACGAAAAACCTAAATTTGAATTTAAAAAATTATATTCATATGCATTTAATTTAGAAAAAGATGTATTTGAATCTACTGATAATTCAAATAACTTATTAGATGATAAATAAGAATATAATAACTTATTACTACTTATAGTCAAGTTATAAACATTTTCGTAAATATCTCCCATATCTTTTTTTATGCTTTATTATTAATTAATAATAATAATTCCTTTAATTCTTCTTTGTTTTTCTTAAGTCTATTCCATTCACTATATGTTTCCTCTTGTATTTGCTTTGGTTTCTTATTTAAACCTTTTTCTTTATTTTCTTCTTTTAATATAGTACTGTAATAATTATAAAATAGATTAAAATCAGTTTTTTTATTAATTGTTTTTGGTTTTTCTTCTGTAATCTCTTTAACTTCAGTAATAATAGTTTCATTATTATCATTTGAACTAATTGAATCATTAGAACTATCATTTTCAGTTATTAATGGTTCTTCGTGTGTTACTTTAGGCATTCCATTTTTGCGAAACCATACTTTTTTATTATTTTTAATTTGAACAACCCATAATTGTTTATCAATACCTTCTTTTTCAAAACCAATATCATAACCTAATGCACTAAAACCCATTCCTTTAGGTGATTGTTCTTTTCCTGTATAAGTTTCATTAGATACATTAACACATTGATAATTATTGCTTACTCGTTTCATTTTATTTGAATAATTAAATAATAATATTCATTTTTTAAATCTTAATATAAAAAAAAATGATTTTAGATTTAAGATTAATTATAACAATTATATGACTATTTTCCATAAAAATATTGATGATAAATTTGATGCTTTTATTGAAAAGTATCAAATTGAAAAAAAAATTAATCTTAGAGATATATGGGAATTGAAAAGTTCTATAATAATGTATTATAATGAAGAAAACAATTATAATGAAACTTCAATTATTAATGCTTATCGTGAATTAAATTTTGATAGAGATTAATCATCTGTTATAAAGGTGTCATCAAAATCATCAAAATCTTGTTCTGGGTCTATTTCATCTTCTACGATGAAATCATCATCTTCCTCAAAATCATCTCCTCCTTTACTCATTTCCTCTTTATCTTCATCATCTAAATCTTCATTTACTGTTTTTTTTTGTTCTTCATCATCTTCTTCATCAATTATTTCATCTTCATCATTAAAAATTTCAATATCATCTTCTGCTATTCCATCATCCTTAACAATTCCGTCATCATCATTATCTTCTATAACAGCAGTTTTGATAAATTCAGCTTTATCTTTAATTGCTTTACCTATAATTGAAATATGTTTATCAAATAATTGATATTTTTTACCACAAACTTCAATTTTAATTTCTTGACCAATAGAAATAGTATCTAAATTAACTTCAGATTGTATTCCAGCAGAAATTTTAGGAACAATTATTTCTAATATAGGTATTTTATCATAATAACCTTCAGCCAATAATCCTAATGAATTTTTTGCCTTGACTTTACATTTAATGATTGAACCTTGAATCGGATTGCAAATTTCAGCTATACATACAACATCAAAACATACATTACCATTAAAATGCTGAGTTTTTATAGTTCCAATAGAACGTTTAAGAATTTTAATTGAATTATTTTTGATATATCCATATTTAGAACACACATTTTCATATATAGCTTTAAGTTTTTTTAGAATTATTGCATCAAAATTTTCATTAATTTCATATGGTTTTAAAATAACATTAGTTTTGAATTTAATTGGAATAAATAATTCTGTCATCTCTCTATATTAATATTTATTTATTTATTAAATAATTATATCATTTTTTTAATTTAATAATAATTCAATAAAAAAAATGATATAATTATTTATTATTTGTAATAAGTAGGAAAATATAAAAAATTATGGAATTATCAAAGGATGAACCTTTATTTAAAACAATTGAAATCATTAAAAAAGAAATTGCTGAAAATAAGGTTGTTTTGAAAATTCATAATAATACTGAATGGTCTGAGAGTGAATTTAATAATTTCACATCATTCTTACGAAGTAATAATTACAAAGAAACTATTGATGATGAAATACTTGAAGTTATTAATAATTCAAATTATTTAACTATTCATAAACTTACTGGAATTATGAATTATTTAAATACCAATAAACATAATGGATTAAATCATAAATGGAAATCTAAATCTATTATTAGAAATGAGAAAATTAATGATTTATTTGATGTAAATCTTGAATTTGAAATTTATAATGAAAAACCGATTGATGAAGTAAATGATTGGGAGACAATAGACAAACATTTTAAATTTATGAAAAAATTTAACTATGATATGGGAAATGGTATTATCGCATCTGGAACTATTCTAAAGTCAAATAATAATCCAGCAAATTCTCTTAAAAAAGCTAGAACTTTAATTTTACCTCAAAAATATGAATTTTCATTAGAAATAAAGCAATCTAAATCTGATAAGGATAATAAACATTTAATTGAAGCTATAATTACTGTCATTAAAGCTCTATTCTTAAGTAATATCGTTTTGACAAAAAAACAACAAAAAGAAGTTTTAGATGATTATTCAACTTTAGTTAAACAAGATATGCAATTACCAAAATTTTATAAAGATATACCTTTATTAACACCTAAACCAATTACATTAGAAAAAGTTAATTTAATTAATCCAGATGAATATGGTGCAATCAGTATTTTAAGAGGTTATACCGTTACCGAAAAAGCTGATGGTGAAAGAATATTAATGTATATTAATAATAAAGGTCGTGTTTATCTTATAAATAGTTCATTAAGAGTTGAAGAAACTGGTATTATAGCAAAAAAAGAATTATTTAATTCACTTATAGATGGTGAATATGTGCAATGTAATAAAAGAACTGATGATATTAAGAAAAATATTTATGCAGCCTTTGATATTTATTATCTTAATGGAAAATCTGTAACTTCATTACCACTTATAGGAGGTAGAAATGATGAATTATTAAAAATTAATAAATTGTTGGATGTATCTAAGAGTGAATTTGAATTTATTGTAAAAATTCATCATAATAGTTCTAATATTTTGAATGATTGCAAAGAAATACTTAATAATCCAAGTAATTATCCATATGAAATTGATGGTCTAATATTTACACCTGCAAAACTTGCTGTTTATTCTTATTATCCATCTATACCAGTTACTATTACTCAAAATATGAGTTGGGAACGTTTGTTTAAATGGAAACCACCTGAACAGAATACAATTGATTTCTTAATTAAATTTATGGGAGAAATCAAGAAAGATGGAATTAGATATAAAAAAGTAGGATTATACGTCGGTTTTAATCCAATCAGTTCAAAAGATTTAACAATTGAAGAAGGATTAAAACTTAGATACGATAAATCTTATAATAAAGCACATTTTCTTGAATTAAAAGAAAAAATTAAAAATAAAGAAGATTTCATTCCTGTATTATTTAAACCCGTTATTTATTATACACCTGATGTTGAATTTGCTTTTATTAAGATTGATACAAAAGGTGAAATTAGAACTGAAGAAAATGATAAAATAGATAATGATACTATTATTGAATTTAGATATGATATTGATGAAAAACAATGGATACCTATAAGAATTCGTGAAGATAAAACAAGAATTTACAAGGGAGGTAGTTTTAGTAAAACTGCAAATTCATTACCTGTAGCTATTAATGTTTGGCGTTCAATTCATAATCCAATATCCAAGGAATTAATTATTGGTTCTTCAAGATTACTTGAAAGAGATGTTTCAAGTGAAATTCAAGGTAAATCATTAGAAGCTGATGATATTTATTACAGTAGAGGTATTCCTCGTCGTTCGTTATTATCTTATAATATGACTACATTTCATAATATAGGTATTAAAGAAAAATTATATTTAATGCCTCAAAAAAGAACAAGTCTTCTTGAATTAGCTTGTGGACAAGCTGGTGATTTATCACGTTGGTTAAAAGGTAATTATAATTTCATTTTCGGTATTGATTATGCTAAAGATAATATTTATAAACCCAATGATGGTGCTTATGCACGAGTGTTGAAAGAGTTTAGTCGTTTTAATAGAGAAAAGAAAGATGATAAGGTCTTTTTTCCAAACATCGTATTGGCAGCCGGTGATTGTGGATTAGATATTAAAAGCGGAGCTTCTGGAGTAGATGATGAAAGTAAAGAATTAATGAGAGTTGTGATGAATTCCAATGTAAAAATTAATAAATCTCATTATAAATATATAAGTGGAAAAGGAGTTGCTAAATTTGATGTTGTTACTTGTATGTATGCCATTCATTATTTCTTTGAAAATGAAGAAAAACTACACGGATTTTTAAATAATGTTTCATCTAATTTAAAAATAGGAGGTAATTTCGTATGTACTTTTATGGATGGTGAAAGTGTTGAAAAAGCATTAATTGGAACAAATGGAGTAATTGAAGGACGTCGGGTTTTAGATGATACAAGTATACTTGTATGGGCAATTGTAAAACGATTTACAAATGATGAGTTTTATAATAGAAAGATTGATGTTTTTATTGAAAATACCCAAAGATTAATTCCTGAATTTGTAGTAAACTTTGATTTCTTAGTAAAAAAAGCAAAAGAATTTGGTTTAGTTTTAGAAGATACTGAATTATATTCAGAAACATTTCAAAAGCTCAAGGATAAAATTAATCCTTTAGAAGAAAAACAAAATGATTTAGATAAATCAATTTTAGAATTAGATGAACAAGATATACATAAGAAATTTAGTTTCTTTAATAGATGGGCTATTTTTAAGAAGATAAGTTAGTCAATAATTGTTTAAATAATTCTTGATATTCATTTGGAATATCATAAATTGGTGTCATTGCGAAATGATAAATCAATCTTTTAATATTTTTAATATTATTTGAATGACATAAATAATTCAATATTTCTTTTTGTGTTATAATTCCTTTTGAATATAATGTTGTTTGTTGATGTCTTAACTGTGCTAGATGAAAACGCAGAAGAGAATTAAAGGTCTTATCTAGGTCTAGATTAGTTTTAAATCTCTTATATTTAGGATAATAATTAGTAGTTGAAATATAAAGATTATAAATAACATCGGTCATTATTGTAAATACTTGAGTAATCATTGATGCAATAGGAGCTGAATTAATTAAACTTGGATAAAAATCTTGAATATAATTATCAATTGTATAATTAGGTTTTTGAAGCATATATACATAAATAAAGTTATACCATTGATTATAATTATTTGAATGAACTTCTTCTTTATGAAGAATTAATTCATTTGAAACCTTATAAATCTTTCTATTTTCCTTTTTAATAATTAATGAATTTTCAGTTGTAGATGCATATTGAATTGCTTCATTACAATCACTGAAATAATGTGGATATTTAAGTCCCAATGATTCCAATGGTTTACTACGAATATCTTCATCAATCAATGAAATACGATTTTTTGTATTAATATGAAATAAATATTTATATCCTTCACCTAAAATTGATGTATAATCAACAATATGTTTATTTTCATAATGAATTAGAACAAATTCATATGAATTTAATTGATTTAAATTAGATGTAAATAAATTTCTGAGTGTTAATGAAATATTAGGGTCATTGATATCAACCTGATTTTTATATATTTCATATAAAACTTCATCAAACATAAATCCGTGCGATTTATCAGGATTTGAAAACTTTGAACTATTGATATCTGGACAACAACTTGAACCGAAATGCCAATTATTATTATGATAATAAACAGTTACCAATGTTCCGTCTAGTGCACCATAACATAAATCAGTAGTATCATAATGATTTTTAATATAATTATCAATAGATAATCTAATAGGAATAGAATTGGCATAACTAATGACTACATTATTGCCAATACTTCTTGAGAAATCTAATATAACACTTCTACATTCATCATATAAATCTTTGAAATCATTAATATCGTCTCTTTTATAAGAATTATGAAGGAGACATAAATAAGGATTACTTTTAAACTTCTTAATTTTAATAGATGGCCAATAATGTTTTTCTTTAAGAATTGACAGTAAAATTGATGGATAATCTGTAACTTGACTAGAATTTACATTAAGAGAACGTTGATAAGTTTCCTGAATAATTGTCTGAAGATTCATTTTCCAATAGAAAGAAGTTATTTATAATTAGTTATACTAATAAAATTTTAAATCATTTTTTAAATTTAATAAACAAAAATAAAATACCAAAAGTATGGTATTTATTGCACAACAACTTAGACACCCTCAGCAAGAATTCTGCCACGAGCAGACATAATCGCCTTTCCGAGCAAGTTTGTCCCCTTCCACTGGTCTTCAGTTGTCTGAAGAGTGTCAGTGATGTTCAACCCATTACCCCAAATCTTATCATATGGGGCACACTCAACAAACTTACGTTCGCCCGTAGAAATCAAGTACTCCTTCAAGTCGGAATTCTGCGTAAACTTCGCGTAGTTTGCATCAACAACAATGTCAAATGCAACCTTTTCCCATTCACTAGGCACGAAGTTTTTCACAGAACGTCCAATCTCCTTATGACGCTTAGGGTCATCAGTCTCAAGAACCTGACACATTGCATCTTCATCACCGAAAACCTTCGCTTTCATATACATCATCCTCTGCTCACAATTGACAAACGAAATGTCATCAAGAACAAAGGGAGACGGATACCACTGCGAGGGAATACCGGATTTGAAGAGAACGAAATCATCATTCATAAAATACTTCTCATCAGCGTTAGGAGTAGTCATCTTGACTGATAAATATTTATAATCAGTAAAATCAATTTTTTTATAATTAGGATTTTAATTAATACTTTTTAATTATTATGTGCATATTATCATTATTTTTTACACCATAAAAACCAATAGTTTTTGTTTTATCTAAATATTTACCATTATATATTAAATTTGCATTTTCTTTTTCAATGCCAGTTATTTCACTATATTTAATTAAAACAACATCAACTAAATCATATTCATCAGTAATTATAACAGTGGGTATTTTATCTAAAGTATAAATAGTTATTTCCATATCTCTATTTATAGTTAAAAGAATAATTATATTTAAATATAATGTATAATAAAGAGTTATTTGACTTTATAGCAAAAGGGAATATTGAAAAAAGTCTTTATGCCACATGTATTTTCTTAATTGAAAATTCCAAAATTGAAATATTAGAAGAAACATTAATTGCAATTTGTGGTCATATTGGAAGTTTTATTATGGTTCGTGATATATCTAAATTAAATGACATTGCTATTACAACTAAAAATTTAATTGAAAATGAAAAAGTCAATATGTCTGATTATTTAATTTTAATTACCAAGATGTGTATTTTATGTAATATTTATAATATAAATCCTGTATCAAAAGCAGGAATTCTTCCAATTGGAAAACTTAGAGAAAAAATTTTAGATGTTTTTAGTGAAGATTCTAAATTAAGTTCAAATGGTGTTATGAGATTTGAACAAATAATACCACCACCAGATAGTGATGCATATTTATTAGCATTAAAAATAATTAGTTCATTTATAAGAATAATTAAAATACTAGACACATTAAATAATGATAATCATATTGATTTAATAGCAATTAAATTTAAAAACTGTTTTGATTATATTATTAGAAAGAAATATGCTATTGAAACTAAGTTAAATCCAAATGAATGTGACCCAATTTATTTCTTATGGGGTTTTATAGAAATCTTATTTCAACACGAAGAATTTATTCACACTTATTATTGGTTATTTAGTTATGATTATAAGAAATCTTTAAAAACGCAAAGAATAGGACTAATTTTTGCAGCATCAATAGCCATTATTTATAGTTTTAAACGTCATATTTCAAGTGATTGGAATCAAAATGAATTAAATGTAATTTACAAAACAAAAGAAATTACTATAGAACTAATGTTGCAAGTTAAAAAAGACCTTAAAAGTAGAGATGTTCACATTCCAGAAGATGAACCCAAAAAAAAAGAAAAACCAAAATTTGACGGACTTGAATACATAAATTCTTATGTTCCTAAAGTAATTGACAAAAGAGACTTTATTGCTCAGCCAATTTTCTTAGACGAATTTAAAACAATAGAACGATAAGCTCAAGATAATTCTATTACAGCTACTCTAATAATCTCAAATGAAACATCATTAAATACATCATCATTTGCTAAAATTTTATATTTAATAATGAACTGTTGTTCATTATATTCTAAAATAATACGTTTATTCATTTGTTCAATAAATAAGCCATTTTTTAAAGTTTCAATTAGAACTTTACCACCCGATTTATTAAATTCTTCAATTTCATCATTTGTAACACTCAGAATAACATCAATTTTCTTTAAATCCTTTTCTAGGATTGTTAATATTCCTGATGCAATTGAATTATACATATTAATATTAATTTAGATTAATATAATTCATTTTTTTTAAATTTTATTAGTTAATATAAAAAAAATGAATTTAAATCTTTATCATTATTATCACAAAAGATGTATTCTAGTCTCGCCAATGAAATTGCTAATGAACTTTCAAATATAACTGAAACAAAAACTGTTATTATTAATAATTTAACACAAGGTCATTATGATGATATGTATAATTATAAAGGTCTTGCATATAATATACAAAAAAATTTAAAAGTTGATTCAGGATATGTACTAATGTCTGTTGATTCATCATATTTCGTATTTAAAAACACTGAAATTGGGTCATATGTGATTATTTCAACTATAATTGATATAAACCTTGACGAATGTATTGAGGTTACACTTGATTATTGCGAAAATTCAGATGTTTTTGCAAGAAAAATAATTAACTTTTAATTATCCAAAAGTCCAAAAATAGGACTTTTTTTGACTTTTCAATTAATAAGAGGCCAACGCAAGACGAAATTCCCACCTATCAATTATATCACTACTGATAGGGTCCTCATAATCATCTTCAATATTTTCCTCTTCAATATCATAGTCATGAATATGACTGCCATAGATTTCCTCGTCATCGCAAACATCACCATTTGGCATAATAACTGGCATATCTTGTGTAGACTTTCGTGATAAAGAATTATAAAAGTAAATCAAATTTTATTTTTTTAAGATTTAAATCATAACAAATTTATTTTTAATATCCATATAAGTCTTCAATATAATCATAATTTTCTATTTCTAAATATTTACAAATTCTTTTAGGGTTCATTGCTTCTTTTATTATTTCTTCTTTTAGTTTTTCAAAATTTTTACTCATTGTTTTATAATCTAATTTAAATATTATTGGATTACTTGAAAACATATACCAATTAATTTTATCTTGATTTTTTTGTAATAATTCTATAACATTTACATTTTTATTATGTGATAAATAATTCCAATTAATTTTTTCTGGATTTGCTTTTAGAAATTCAATAGCTTTATCATTAGTATTTGATGAAAATAATGACCAATTCATAATTTTATTTTCATTTTTAATTATTAAATCAATAGCTTTATTATTAGTATTTAATGTGAAGTAATACCAATTTATTTTATTTTGATTCTTAATAAGAATATCAATCGCTTTATCATTCGTGTTTAAACATAAATTATACCAATCAATTTTATCTTGATTTTTTTCTAATAATTCTACTGCTTTATTATTGGAATTTTTAGAAAACTGATACCAAACAATTAAATCACTATTATTTATTAAATACTCAACGGCAATATCATTTATATTTAATGATAAAAAATATTTAGATATTTTATCAGGATGTTTATATAACAGAAATTTTAAGATTTCATCATTTGTATTTTGTGATATTTGATTTTTATCAATTTTATCTTGATTTTTTTCTAATATTTCAAGTATTCTTGGATTATTATTTCTGCATAAATAATACCAATTTATTAATTTAGGATTTTTTATTAAATATTCAACTGCAAATGAATTTGATGATAAATTAAATATATTTTCAATAGTAATATTCATATATTTGCAAATCAAGTTAAAACTAAAATAATCTTTGCGAATACAAAAATTAAACCAATTAATTTTATCTATATTTGCTCCAATTAAGTTTTTTGCATTTATATTTATACTAATACCTGTCCAATCTATTTTATCTTTTTCTATCCAATCTCTTAATTCATAAACAACCTCATTCATTATTATCTATACTTATAATATAAAAAATGATAATAAGTAATTAATAACTATCAATAACTATCAATAATGAATAAACCAGTTTATAAACTTCGTGATTGGATTGATAAAAAATATTTAGAATTTGATTATTTATCTGAAAACCCTTTTGCTTTAGAAATTCTTAAAAATAATTATGATAAAATAAATTGGAAATCTTTATCTTTAAATCCTAATCCTGAAGCTATTGAATTATTACGAAAAAATCCAAAAAAAATATATTGGTTAAATTTATCATATAATAGCAGTTATGAAGCTATGCAATTATTGAAGGAAAATAAAAATAAAATTGATTGGAATTATCTTTCTTTAAATCCATCTGGAATTGATTTGCTCAAAGAAAATCAAGATAAAATTAATTGGAGTAATTTAAGTTCTAATAAAAAAGCAATTGATTTAATTAGAAATAATACCGATAAAATTTGCTGGTATACATTAAGTTATAATGATGTCGCCATTGATTTATTAATGGAAAATTTAGATAAAGTTAATTGGGATTGTTTTAATCTAAATGTAAGTGATATTGCTGTTAAATATCTAATTAAAAATAGACATTTGATAGCTTGGGATTTATTATCAGTAAATTCTAATACCCTTGCTGTAAAATTATTGATTGAAAATCCCGAAATGATAAACTGGGAAAACTTTTCTGAAAATACTAATTTAATGGCAATTGATTATATGAAACAAAATTTGGATAAAATTGATTGGTATTATTTATCAATGAATCATAATGCTATTGAAATAATTAAGGATAATTGGAAATTAATAAATCGTTGGTGTTTATCATCAAATCCATCAATATTTACACTTGATTATGATAAAATGAGAAAAAACTTTATGGATATAGAGGAAGATATTTTAAAAGTTGTTTTACATCCAAAAAAAATAGATTATTATCGCAGTAAATATAATTATGACGTTGATGATATGTTTGATTAATATCCATACATTTCTTCAAAGTAATCATAATTTTCTATTTCTAAATATTTACATATTCTTTTTGGATTCATTGCTTCTGTAATTATTTCTTCTTTTAATTTCATAAAATTTTCTGTCATTTTATAATAATCTAATTTGAATATATATGGATTTTCCGATAATAAACACCATTCTAATTCGCCTAATTTATCTAAATTGTTTTTAATTATATCTATTATTCTTGGATTATAATTTTCAACCAATAATAATACCCAATTTATTTTATCAGGATTTTTTAGTAATAAATCAATCGCTTTATCATTTGTATTTAAAGAGAAACGATTCCAATCAATCTTAGATTGATTTTTAAGTAATAATTCAACTGCTTTATCATTTGAATTTTTAGATAGATAACACCAATTTATTTTATCAAGATTTTTAAGTAATAATTCAACTGCTTTTGTATTTGAATTACTTGAAAATAAAGCCCATTGTATTTTATCCTGATTATTAATGAGAATCTTAATTGCTTTATCATTGGTATTTAGGGAAAGATTAAACCAACAAATTTTTTCTTGATTTATTTCAAGATATTCCATTGCTTCATCACTCGTATTTAATGATAAAAGTGCCCAATTAATTTTTTCAGGATATTTATCTACTAATAATTTAACAGTATTTTTATTTAATGATAATTGATTATTTGATATAATATTTATATTAGGTTTTATTATTTCATCTATAATTTTTAAATTTTCATTTAAACCAATATTACTTCTATTTAATTTAATTTTATTTTTATTAGCTAAAAGTAATTCTTCTGCATTTTTATTACCTGATAAATAATGCCAATTAATTAAATCAGGATTTTGTTCTAAAAATGCAATTGCATTTTCATTTTTAGATAAAAACTCTATGTCCAATTTATTTATATCTATCCAATCTAAAAGTTTATATATTGGCTTACTCATTGTTATAATAATTATTATTATGATTAATAATTCATTTTTTTTATAAAAAATATAATTATATAATAATGAAACCAAATAGTATTATATATAAAAATAAAGTTATTCGTAAAGAAAGAAAAGCTTTAGCTATTTTTGATGTTGATTGGACGTTAATTAAACCAAAAAACGGTAATATATTCCCAAAAGATAGAAATGATTGGCAATGGTTACGTGATTCAGTACCAGCAGTTATAAGAAAGTATTATCGTAATAATTACAGAATAGTTTTTTTAACAGACCAATCTAAAGATTGGAAAATAGATATGATTAAAGATGTTATTAGTAAATTAAATATTCCAGTAATATGTCTAATAGCAATTAACAAAGATTTTTATAAACCAAATCCTGCTTTATTTTTAGAAGTTTTTAAAGATAAATATAATAGAGAAGATAGTTTCTTTGTGGGAGATGCAGCGGGAAATAAAGGTGATTGGTCGGATAAGGATAAACTTATTGCTACAAATATTGGTGTTAAATTTCATACGCCAGAAGAAATATTTCCGTTAATCAAAACAAAAAAAGACAAAAAGACGAAGTTAGCAAAAAAAGAAAAAGAAGTTATTATAATGGTTGGTTATCCAGGTTCTGGAAAAACAACAATTTCTAAAAATTTATTTGAAAACAATGGTTATATTCGCATAGATGGTGATTCTTTGAAAACATCTGCTAAAATGATTAAAGAAGCTGATAAATATATATCAAATAATTCAATTATATTTGATGCTACAAATGGAACAAAAGAGAAAAGAGCATTGTTTATAAATTATGCTAAAAATAAAGGTTTACCAGTTAGATGTATATGGAATACTACTTCAATAGATAAAGCAATGGAACAAAACAAAGAAAGAGCAAAAAACGGAGGACCAAATATACCAAAAATAGCTTTTTTTGTATATAGAAAAAACTTTCAAGAACCAACCAATGATGAATGTGAGGTTATTAAGATTGAATAATTTACCGAAAATCATTGTAAAACATATAGTATTTCTTTTCAAAATCACTTGACGATTCAATGTTTTCAGTTTTTCTTCTTAAAGTTGAATTACCAAAGCTTCTATTTACTTCTTTGAAATCAACTATAATTTCGTTACTCTTATCTGTTAATTTAAACATTACAGTTCTACCAACTCTATCATCATTAATTGCAATATAATCATCTATTAAATAATAAGGTTTATAATTATAATTACTTAAAATTTCATTTATTATCTTCGCTGTCATATTAATATTAATAATTATTATATAAATCATTTTTTTTAATTTTTTATAAAAAATGATTATAATTTAAATATAAATCATAAAGTAAAAATGAACATTTATATTTATGCTTTACGTTTAGAAAATGATAAATATTATATT
>SXGQ01643857.1_pt1 | contig 24357 bp, 20 predicted proteins | sample 3178371 | NCBI WGS metagenome assembly SXGQ01 (sample SAMN11356859, study PRJNA531348) | freshwater metagenome | isolation source: freshwater sample F1-20 | place: China: Fuxian Lake, Yuxi | collected 2017-12-25 | reverse complement strand
CAGGTTCAAATCCTGTCACCCCGACCATCAGTTCGACGTGAGAACCTCGGACCTCCTCGTGAGGTTCGAGGTTCTTCGTCTTTCAAGGCATGGGCCCGCCAGGACGTTCGACCACCCTCGACGCAGACGCCGAGCCGCCGCCCTCCGTCCGCGCCGCTGGGCCCGGACCGCGCACTCGTCGTCGGCGCACGGCGGTCATGCATCGTCGTCTTCCCCCCACAACAGAAGGGGAGCGCCTGTATCGAACCAGAGCCCGTCCTCTTCAGCGGCGGCAACGGCTGTCTCGCACGGAACGTCGGCCGCGACGTACATGTACAGGTCGTAGCCGAAGGCGATCTGCAGCCGACCATTGTCAGCCTCGAGAGCGCAGTCAAGCTCACCTCGCAGATTCCCCCGGACGATGGGTCCCACGTCGGACCGGACGACAAGCTGGCCGGGCGTCAGCGCAAAATTGGCGTTCTGATGTCCGACGTAGAGAACCCGGAACAACGACGCCGAGGTCGCCACGGCGAAACGCACCACGGCGGAGATGTAGGTGTTCTCGACACGGAGATACTCCTCATCGGAAAGGACGATCCCGTTGAACATGTCTCCGACCTCAGACACGTGGATCCACGACTCCCAGCCCGGATAGCCCCGCAGCTGTTCTTCATACCTCGACACACGCCAGGAGTGCGGGAGTGGGCTCAGAGAGATCATCAGGACCCAACCTGGAGGAAGTCGCCGTCCGGGTCAAGGCCGAGCGACCCCTCGCGATCGTCCTTCGCCGTCGGGTGTTCGACTCGCTGATCGGTTCGCTGAGGAGCAGCCAGCTGACCGATGATGCGGTTCTCGTGAAGGCGTGGATGGTCGGCGGCGCACATCACTCCGCGTTCGACGGCCCCACGCCGAGATCGAAGTACCAGTGATGGTCGCGATCCTGTCCGTCGCGCAACGTCTGCAACACCAGCTCCGGCTTCACAGACGCTGGAACGACGACCGTGACCAGACTGTACGGAGTCGCGTTGGCCCTACAACCCAGTGAGCGGAACACACTGACTGCGTCCTCGTCAGTGCATCCGCCATGGGTCGAGACCCGCGCCAGCCAGTTGTCCGATGGCTCGAGGACTTCAGTGACCCACAGTTGGTCGCCCTCACCCATCACCTTCACCACGGTGACGACGTCACCGGGCGCCAGTCCGTACGCGAACACCGGAGCACCCAGGATGCGGCACCGGCCTGGGCTCTCGCGCACCGCGTCAAGCTCTTCGACCTCGAACGGTGGGTACCCGTCGTCGTCACGCTCGAGACTCACGTACACGTGGACATGCGCCGTCACCGCGGGTCACCTCCGTCCGACTCCCGAGCTGCTGCAACGTCCGAGCTCATGTTCGTCGGACGAGTGAGCTCGTCGACGTGCGTGCGCTGGTCAAGCGTCGTCTTCCTCCCACAGAGCGAGAGGTACGCCTGGATTCAGCCAGAGGCCGTCCTCTTCCGCCCCGGCAACGGCTGCCTCGCACGGAGTGTCGGACGCGACGTACATGTACAGGTCGTACCCGAAGCTGATCTGCATCCGACCGTTGTCAGCCTCGAGAGCGCAGTCGAGCTCACTTCGCAGGCTGCCCCGCACGATGGCTCCCAGATCAGACCGGACAACGAGCTGGCCAGGAGTGAGCGCAAAGTTGGCATCCTGGCGCCCCAAGTAGGCAACCCGGAACAAGGAGGCCGAGGTCGCTACGGCGAAACGCACCGCCGCGGCGATATAGGTGTTCTCGACACGCAGGTACTCCTGCTCAGACAGGACGATGCCGTTGAACCTTCCTCCGATGTCGGGCACTTCGACCCACGACTCCCACCCCGGGCCCCGCAGCTGTTCTTCGTACCTGCTCACACGCCAGGAGTGCGGCAGCGGGCTCAGCAAGGTCACGATGGTCCACCCTGGAGGACGTCGCCGTCCGGGTCAAGGCCGACCGACCCCGGGCGGATGACTCTCGTCTCCAGGTGTGTGACCCGCTCTGCACTCTTCAACGCACCTGATCGGGTGTACCCGTCAAGGTCCCTGGCGATGACGCGTCCCTGCCCAGGCGCGGCGCGGGACCGGGGTTCAGTCCTCGACCTCATCGTCGAGCGGCGGCAGCTCGGCCAGCTCGATCACGGCTGCCGTCCACCGGGCGTACACGGCGGCGGGCATCGGAGCCTGACGCAGAGGAGTGATCGTGCCGTTCGCCACGCGCACTTCCGCGAGCAGACCACCGGTCGCCGACATGTCTGTCAGCTCGACTCCGTAACCGTCCTCGCTAGCAAGGGAGATGACCAACAACTCGTAGAGGATTCCCTCGTGCGTGAAGTACTCCACTACAGGATCCTCATGGACTTCCCCGCTTCGCTGCGCCGTGCGCCCAGGCCTGGACCGTGATCTTCAGCGACCCGCCCACAGACCTTGCGGCCCCACGATTGTACTTCTCCTGGGAGCGCGGCTGGTCTGGGACTGGCCGGGAGGGACGAGCGCCAGGCGCTACGACTGACTCACACCTTCCTCGCCGAACACCATGGACTCCGTGATGATGTTTGCTGGCAACAGCGGGTCGTACACCTCGAGCCATGGCTCGAGACCGTGAAGCGCCTTGAACGCCTTCTCCAGCCGCATGGGCGACACAGTCGTGATGTCGGGCAGCATCCCGGCTAGTCAGGAGTGGCCAGACGACAACGAGTTTCGTGACAGGCCGTCCCAAAGACTCACGTAGGAGGAAAATCGCCAGCAGTGCTTCTCCCCGCGACGGACCCGAGCGTGCCGGCAATCCTCACCAGCTAGTCGCTGCGACACACGAGCTCATGTTCTTCGCAGCACGTGAGCCATTCATGCATCATCGTCTTCCCACGACCTCAGGGGGACGCCTGGCTCCAGCCACAGGCCGTCTTCTTCGGCACCGGCAACCGCTGTCTCGCAGGGGATGTCGGCCCCGACGTACATGTATAGGTCGTATCCGAAGGCGATTTGCAGCCGACCGTTGACAGCTTCGAGAGTGCAGTCGAGCTCACCTCGCAGGTTGCCCCGGACGATGGGTCCCACGTCCGATCGGACGACAAGCTGGCCAGGAGACAGCGCATAGTCGGCATCCTGGCTTCCGAGGAAGGCAACGCGGAACAAAGAGGCCGAGGTCACCGCGGCGAAACGCACGACCGCAGCGATGTAGGTGTTCTCGACGCGGACGTACTCCTGATTGGATAGGACGATTCCGTTGAACCGTTCTCCGATATCAGACATGCCGATCCACGACTCCCAGCCCTTTTGTCCCCGCAGCTGTTCTTCGTACCGACACACACGCCACGAGTGCGGAAGCGGGCTCATTGAGGTCATCACTTTCCAACCTGGAGGAGATCGCCGTTCGCGTCAAGCCCGAACGTCCCCGAGCGAGTTGTGTCCGAGTTCAGGTCCTTCACCCGCCTTGCCACCTTCCACACTCCTACCTGGGAATGCCCGTCCAGGTCACGGCTAATCACGCGCCCATCCGGCAGCTTGTAGACGGGCTCGCCGTCTTTAACGGTGCCGACCTTGCGTCGCGTGTCTACGCCCAGCCGCTTAAGAGCCTGCCGGGACTGGGCCGACGTGAGCCGGCTACAGGCGTTGTGGACCACGATGGCATCCGCACCGACGTGGTAGGTGTGGATGTCGGCGACCGTCAGGTTGTAGGCCGTGCCCACACGAGCTGTGGACGCCGCCAGACCGCTCACGGTGAGTGTCTGGCCTTCAGCGGTCAGAACCTTCTCACCTCGGGCTAGTTCATCGGCACGTTCGAACTTGCGATCGGTGACCGACCAGAATGGATGGTCCTCCGTGGTGGTCAACACCCGACCGCCCACCACCAGATCGGTCAGCGTGTCCTGGTGTTTCCACACCGCCTGGACGGTCTTCGCCGCTTGTTCACCGGTCTCCGGATCGCTCGCGATGACCTTGTCGCCGACCTTGACCTTCTTGATGGGTTTCTTCGAGCCGTCACCCATCAGCACGGTGGTCGAACCCGAGAACGAACACATCTTCGCCCCGGTTTCACCGATGTCCACCAGGTGCTTGAGCTTCTTGTTGGCGGCGATCATGTCGCCGATCGCGTCGACGCCCTCATCACCGAGCTTGACCAAGGTCTTGCCGAGGGCATAGCCCTTCTTCCACTTCCACGGCGCGCCATACTTCGCGATCAGCTTGCCCGCCATGCCGGTAGCGGCCGACATCAAGGCGTTGACCGCAGCTTCACCGCAGGCCCCCAGGTCGCCCTTCGTGAGGCAATCAAGTCCCGCCTTGATGCCGAGCTCTTCCATCACGATCTTGCCGAACTTCTTGACGATCTTGATGACCTTCGCCTTGGCCTTCTGATACTGCTGCGTGGCGGTCTGCACCTGGTTCGCGTACGACGTAGCGGTGGCGCCAGACTGCTGTCCCCCCCTCGCGGCCTTGCCAGAACCTCCAGAAGACTTCGAACCTCCACCCGACGCGAGGTCGCCGAGCTCCTTGCCGAGGGAAGCCAAACCCTCCAGGAACTCACCCGACGGGTCGGAGAAGGTCACCGGCGAGTTGTTGCTGTACGCGTACCCGTTCATCTGCGTCGGGTCCATGAGATCCACGATCGGGTCGACGCTGATGAATCGACCGTTCTGTGGGTCGTACTCGCGAGCACCCATGTGTTGCAGATTCGTCGCCGAGTCACTCACCGACCCGACGAACCCGCGCTCACCCACGTACCCGGCGTTCGAACCGCGCACGTCGCCGAACGGCGCCTGGCGACGTTTGACGATCGACAGATCCGTGCCGTCGATCTGGACCGTGGTCGTGCCCTGCAGATCCGACGCCAGGAACATGACCCTGCCAGCGACACGCATCGCCACGACTTGGCCGGCATGCTCGTAGTAGCGCGTCGAGGTAGCGGTCGTCGAATCCTTCGGCAGCCGCACCTCCGCACCATCCACGTACAGAGTGGTTGCGTCCGGCTCACGCTTGATCAGCCGTTCTCCGTCCGCGTCGTACACGTACGTCGACTTCGCTCCACCGATGCTGGTGAACGACTTCAGCTTGCCCTCTACGTCCCACTCGAACTTCTCTGCCGCCGCTGAACCGTCCTTGCGAGTCAGCAGGTTGCCTGAATCGTCGTAGGTGAAGGTCTGCGACTGATCCGATCCCGCACTGCTTGTCACCGACTCCAGGGCGTGCGGCTTGTTCGTCGCGTACGCGTAGGTACGGGTGGTGTCGGTGCCCGATGCAGCATGCTGGACATCGGTCTTGCGGTTGCCGTCTGCGTCGTAGGCATAGCTACTCCAGTAGGCCGAGGGGTCCGCGCCCATCAAGCTTGCGGAGGGAGTCGTGCACGAGGAGCCCGTGGTCGTCCATGCCTCGGTCAATCGACGCTGCCAGTCGTAGTCGAAGCACTGGCGATCGGCCGCACCACCGCCCGCTACATCGGCTATCGAGGTGACGTTTCCGGCGTCGTCGTAGGAGTAGTTGGCATCGACGTCGTCGGTCGTCTGCGACTGACGTCGCACTGTCTGGCGGGTCACTCGTCGCGTGCCGGTCTCGTACTCAGTCGTGCGCCAGACCGTGCTGTTGAGGACGATCGCACTCGACATCCGCGACACCTCGCCGTACGGCGTGTAGTCGGTCCCGTTGACGTACGAGCCCTGCCCCGCGAGGGTCTTCTCGTTGCCGAAAGCGTCGTAACCGTATCGGAGCGTCTCGGTCGGCAGCCCCGGCACGTCCGGAAGCGCCAGGGTCTTCGGACTCCCATCGATGTTGAACGTCGCGGCGGTCGAGTACGAACCAGCCAAGGCGCCTTCCGAGGCCGGGATCGTCGTCTTGGTCCCGGTGGGGCGGCCTGCCACGTCGTAGCCCGTGATCTCCTGGACGTAGGCGTTGCCGTTGTCGTAACGGGTGGCGGACGTCAGCTGGCCTTTCTGGACCGTGTCGTAGACCCACTTGGCTCGCAGCGCGCCACTCGCGTTGGTGTCACGCAGCTCTGTCTGGCGCCCGAGCACGTCGTAGGCCGAGAAGGTCACCTTGCCGTTGGCGTCGGTCTCGGTCACGGGGTGGCCGAGCTTGTCGTAGGTCGTCCGGCTCGTCCCGGCATCTGGGTCGATGCTCTTCACCTTGTTCCCCGCCAGGTCGTACTGATAGCTCCAGGTACGGTTGGCCGGGTCGGTTGCGGAGCTCATGTTGCCGCGGCTGTCGTAGCCGTACTTCATCGACTCGAACGCACCCGTCGGTGTCGCGCCCTTGTAGCGGCGCAGCTCGACAACCCGGCCCTTGGCATCACTGATCTGCGTGGTCGGGATGGCACCCTCGACTGGCGTCACGCTGACCTGTCCAGCTCCGTCGTAACTCGTCAGCACGGACCATCTCGTGACGTCCTCGACCACGAAGTCAGACCTGGTCTCTCGACCGGCACCGTCGAACGTCGACTTCGTGAGGCCCGGAAGCTCTGTCTCGAGCGGCGTGAACAACGTTCCGGACGCCGCACTGCTGTTGAAGTACGGATCGATCGATATGGTCGCCAAGCCACGGGAGTCGTACTTGGTCTCGGTGATGACCCGTCCACCGTCGGCTCCCGCGGCGGGGGCCTGCGTCTGACGAGGCCGGAGCAGGCCGTCGTAGATCTGGTAGCTAGACAGATAGCTTCCCGTTGCCATCAGCCTCTGTGTTCTTGCGTACGAGGGCTCCGTCTGGGAGACGCTGTAGCTGAACTTCGCGTTGGCGCTCTTGCCATCGGCCTTGCTCCGGCCGGGGAACCAGGCCTCGCTCAGTCGACCCAACGCGTCGTACGTCAGATCTGTGCGTCCGCCGGCCGGGTCGACCTCGGATGTGGCTGTCCCCCAGTACCGATTCAACGTCGACGTGCTGGCTTGGTCCAGCTGGTTGGTGACAGTGACACTGGTCGGTAGGCCTGTCGTGGGGCTATAGGCCGTGGTCGAGCTGTGCCCTTCAGCATCGGTGACCTTCGTGACTCGACCGTAGCCGTCGTAGGCGTTCTGCTGGGACGCGACATAGCTGATCCCCGTGCCATCAGCGGATTCGACGGCCCGATCGACCCTGGTCAGCGCGCCCTTCGTCGGTACCGTCGCCGTCGATGTCGCGCCGTCGTAGTACATACGGGCTCCGCTGACGAGATCGGTCGGCAACGTTGCGGACGCGCCACACGGCACCGAAACGGTTTGTTCGTCCTTGACGGAATCCAGGATCCACGAACCTGTGTTCCTGATGTAGCTGGTCGTGGTGCACTCGTCGTCGGCGGTGGTGGACAGGTCGGCCCGGTCCCACTCCTGCTCTGGCATCCCGAACGCATCGAAGCTCGTACGCACCTCGGTGACGCGATTGCCGCCGCCCGCCTTGGGCTCCGTGGTGGTCGCGACGGCCGTGTTGTGGATCCGCGCTTCATCGGGTCCCTCGGTGGCCGTCACCGGGCTGAGCCAAGGCGTGTTGAGGGTCTTGCTGATCAGAGGGCCGTCGACGCCGTTGCGCGTGATCACTTCGCGGGCGTAGCCGTTGAAGGGGTCTCGATCGACGATCGTCCCGCCGCTGGAGTCGGCTACCTCGACGCTTCGCGTCCCGCCGTTGGCGAGCTTGTCTCCGTCCATGCCACGGAGGAACAAGGACTCCTGGTAGGTGCGCGTCGAACCTGACTTGCCGCGGATCACAGCCACTCGACCGAAGCCCCGGAAGTCACTCCACGTCTTCTCCTTGGGCGGAGTGATCTCGTCGTCGTCGTAGTGCCAGGCCGGCGCGTCCAGGTACTGGTAGCTCGTCTCGACTGCGTCGGAGTTCCCGATGTTGTCGCTCTCGACGATGCCGGTCACTCGATACTTGTGGAACCAATTGATCGTCGGTGAGTCTGCGCCGTCCTTCGTGTAGTAGACCGGGTAACACATGCGGGTGTTGTTGTCCTTGGACGCAGGCAGGCTGCTCGGCGAGCAGTCCTTTCCTGAGTAGTTGACCGCGAGCGTTCCACCAGACTCCGACTTGATCGAGCTGACGCGATACTTCACCATCGCTGGCGCACCGTCACCGAGCGCGTCGACGCGGTTCGGCATGTCGATCCCGTTGAACTCGACCTTCGGCATCGAGATCGAACCACCCACCTTGCCCGTGTGCTGGATCGACTTGAGCCAGAGGTCGCGGTTGTTCGTGTCGGATTCAGGGAACGTCTGCTCGAACGCCCAACCGTCGACCGCGGTGTAGGCATCGGCTTCGAGCACCTGCGTCGTCACGCCTACAAGTCGCTTGCGAGTGAAGAACGCCGGGCTCTGGTTGTCCGGGCAGCTCGTTGTGCTCGAGCACAAGAGGTCGGACGGTGTGTCCGGCCAGTAGGTCGCATTAGCGCTCGTGAGCTTGCTCGCTGCGCAGTCGAAGCTGGACGTCGGGATGCATCGTTCTGCGACCTGGAACGTCACCTGGGCTGGAGCCTTGGTGGTGGCCTCGCTCCCAGCACGCTGTCCGTAGTCGATCCGACTCAGATATCCCGCGCGGTCGTAGGACGAGACGGCAGTGTTCAGGTTGCGGCCGTAGTTGTTGCTTTCCTTGGCGTAGTAGTAGGTCATCGTGTTGCCACGCGGGTCGACGACGTAGTCGAGGTTCCAGCGCCAGGCCTGTTTGCACGATGCGTTCGCGAAGGTGCTGTTGTAGCACGGTTCGCCGCTCTGGTTACCGAATACCGGCACCGTCAACGTCGAGCTCGGCGCGGCAGTGTCGTCGGCGTAGCGCTTCCCGCGGCCGAAGAAGTACTGCGTTCCGTCGGGGGTGGTCAGCTTCCAGTACTCACCGTCGTTGTCGCCGTTCGTGGCTCCGGTGAGGTGTTCGAGACGTGAGCCGTCGTCGGTCTTCAGACGCCAGATCCCCTTGGCCGTGTCATGAACGACCTCGCCAGAGTGTCCACCGAAAGACATCGATGCGTTGTCCGACCGCCAACACAGGTCACCGGTCTTGCGGGTGCTGTTGGTGCCGTTCGTCCGGTCATCGCTACAAGACACGTAGCGTCGCTCGATGAAGCCAGTCGTCAGGTCCTGACCCTCACCGAGCCAGGACGTCTGGTTGTTGCTGCCCGCCGTACGTCCGTCGACCGAACCCGATGAGTAGTTGACCCCGAGTTCAGGCTTCGGCCCGGCAACCGACGGCGGGACGCGCAATGGGTAGGCCCAGCTGAACGCGCCCGTCTGCTCGCCGACGTCCCACGAGGACGACGGCGAGAGCGGGCTGGCGGCGTAGTTCCCTGTCGAGCCCGAGGCGCCAGCACTGACGGCGTAGACGGTCGTGCCACTCGCGCTCGCTGCTGACTTCGACTGCGGGGAAGCCGTCGACGAGGGTGCAGACTTTCGTGACGAGCCGACGAGCTCACTTCGATCGTCGCGAGCGGCGATCTTCTTGGAATCGAGCGAGGCCGTCACCGTTCCTCGCTCTAGGTTCACGACTGAACTGAGCGGTGCTGCCTCAGAGCACTTGGGCTTCTTGGGTGTCGTCAAGACACAGTCCGGCAGCTGGACGACTCGCAGTCGATCGGCCCAGTGACCGCCGTAGGCCTCGGCGAAGGCCTTCACGTCTACGACGACGTCAGCGTTGCCCGACCATCCCCTCACAGAGCCGTCGGGATTCGCAGGGGAGGTGAGCGTGAACATCAAGCCGTCGATAGCTGCGCCAGTAGCCGCCGAGCGATCGAGCACTCTGATGTCCACCATGCCCTTGGCGCGACCCTTGCCAACGACTTTCACAGCCTGGGCGATCTTGTCGGAAGAGACACCCGGGCGCAGCGCTACACGCCCTGAGGCCGCACGCGGCCAGCTCGGACGAGCAGGCCCTAAAGAAGCCCCCGCAGTTGCGTCCTTGAGCTTCGCCTTCCTGATTTGCGTCTTCTGCTCGCCCACCGAGTGCTCGGTCTCAACGCGCGGCGCAGAAAGCGTGGCGCTCAGCGCCGGCAAGTCCATCGCCGGGAGAATCGAAACGACGAGAGCAAGTGACACAGCACGACTGACGAAGGCCGCGGCGCGGCCGAATGGTCTAAACATGGCGTTTCGTTTCTCGAGAAGGTGATGGGCGGCGTCAGTCGACGTTGCCGAGATAGTTCGTGTCGCCGGCGTCGTCGACCAGCGTGTGTACCGCCGTGGAAGCGTCGTCTAGCGAGTAGTCGCCGACCGAGGTGATGACGTCGTCAACCGTGCCGATGAAGTTCGATCCCGATTGCGGGCCGCCGAGCCGAAGGCTGCCGTTGTTCGCCGCGGGGTCGTCGTTCGTTCCTGGCGCGAATCCCCCGGCCCTCACCGCCACTTCGCCGTTGATCCACAGGATCAGCTCTCGGGAGTCGTACGAGTAGCTCAGCGAAACTGGTGCCTCTCCGATCTCAGAGGCCGCCGAGTTCGACGTCAGCACGACATACCCCCTGTCGCATCGAACGGCGAAGGTGGGCTCCGCGCAGAAGCCCGGCGCTGCACCCACGTAGCGCAAACGGCCTACGTAGAACGGCGCCGTATTTCCTTCCTCGTCCGTATCGCGAAGGACCTGAAGCTTGGCGATCGAGTCCGAAGCGTTGGGATCGTCGACACTGACTGCCGTCATGTCCGTCGTCACAGCGCCTACCTCAAGCCAAGCGCTCATCAGGAACGACTTCTGAGTATCCAGGAGACCCGCCGCGTTGGACTTCGCGGCAGCCGTGCCATCGAACCTCAGCTTCCAGTCGCCCATGACCTTCGACCAGGTGATGCCCGAACCGGTCCACGCAATGTCGGACTGAGAACCGGTCACGCTGCTGGTCTTCTTGGCCTCGCCCTCCCGAATTCGGAATCGGCTCGCGACATAGAGATCTTGACAAGTGATCGTGAAGGGCACTCGCACCACTGTCGCGGACACATTCCCGGCTGCGTCGATGGACTGGACCAAGAGCATGCGCGGACCACACCCACCGAGCGTGAGAGTAATGGGCGTCGAGAGTGATCGGGCGGTTCCGTAGCCGCCCCCGTCGATCGCCATCCGATACGACGCGATGTCGCTGTCCGGGGGTTTGCTCACGGTGAACGTCCGTGTCTCACCAGCGGGCCAAGGGTCTGTGCTGCTCGTCGCGGTGACGTTGGGCGGCAGCGGCTTGGTCGTATCGACGACGAACCGGCAGAAGCCACTCCACGCTCCGGCTGCACCCGACGACCCGTTGATGTTGTCCTCTGCCCGGATCCGCCACGCGATGTCGCGACCGTTGCCCACGTCCCCGGAGGGAAAGTCGACATCGAACACGCTGCCGGAGGCTCTGTACGACGTGGTGATCGTCCGGAACGGAGCCTCGCCGGAGCTGATCGGGTAGTTGTAGAGCTCGACCCGCGCTCGGATGTTCTGGCCGTCTCTGTCGCTGAGTTTCGCGCGGGCCTTGACGCCACTCGTGCCAGGGGAGATCCGGTCCGGGGCATTCGTCGGACTGCACCCCTGGTTCGCGCCGTTGGCCATGGTGGCGACGGCGCTCGGCGAGTAAGGCCTGTAGTTGTACCGCCCCGTGAAGACGGCGTTGTTCTTGAACCGCTTCCACGTCAGCGAGTCGGACTCGTTCGTCACCTGCAACGCGAGGCCCATCGCGTTCAAGTTGTGATCTGCAGCCGTCTGCGCAGCCGTCGTCGCGTCCCACTCGACCCAGGCACCACCCGGAGAGCAACCGTCGCGACCGTATGCCACGTTCCTCTCGGAGATGTACTGCTTACCCGTCGGCTGATTGTTCCAGTTCACGTTGGAACCGACAGTTCCGCTCCGATAGAGACGGATAGCCCGAGGCGTACACGAAGCTGCATAGACCTCGTAGGCCTTGAACTGCGCGTCAATGATGTCGGCGCCCTTGATGCCGCTCGTGGGAAAGTTCCAGAACAAGCGCTTCGTGCTCGTCGGTTCGTACTCCTGATACCCAACGCCCTGGCCGTTGCTGTCGGTCCACTTCCAGAACGATGTGTTCGGGTTCTGCTTGAACACCATCGCCCAACCCGTCTCGTTCGGGCCGAAGGTCGGATCGACGTAGAGCGGATACTCCGTCTTCGAGCCCGTCAGCAGGCCCGCGTCGGGCGTCAACGTCACTCCGCTGGTGTCGACCTCCGAGTCGACATGCGCAACGGTGTCACCTTCCTGAGGACCGAGAACACGATCGTCAGCCTCCACCTGGGTACCCGTGCCCGACGAATCCCACATCAACGGCGCCGCAGACTCGAACATCACCCCGCCATCTGCATTCGAGACGACCACGCCGTCACCCGATGACTGCATCGAAGCGTTGGGGGCCGATACCGGGAAGGTCAGTTCCTTCAACGCCGGATGGTGTGCAGCTTCCGCGGTCTTAATGACGAAGACCTGTCGAACCTGAGTGTTCTCGACTGTCATCACGAGGTCGACGTCGGGGAGAACATCTGAGTACGTGGCTTGGTTTCCCTCGACCGTGGGACTTGGGAGCTCCATGGGGGCCTCGACCCCGAAGGACCCGTCAAGAGCCTGCAGATTGAGCAGCGGTTGTCCGGCGCCGCCACCGGACAGCTCGACGTCCATCGTGCTGGCCTTCGGGACGAACAGGCCGTCAGCACGCTGACGCAGGGTGGTGTCGATGTCGGCCCATGCGTCGCCTTGACGCACTCGAACGGGGTCGGGGTGAATCTCGAAGGTCTGCGTGCCGTCGGGGTTTGCGTAGAACGTAGCCCTCTCCTGGCGCTCCGACTCGATCTCTACCCGCCTGCCGGACTCCTCCGCCTCGACCTGCGCCTGAATCGCATTGGTCGGGACGTCATCTGGTGTCTGCACGGCTGCGTCGGCAGGCACATCGACCGGTGCAAGGAGGGCGATGAGCAGAGCGCAGGCGATCAAGGACGCGCGCGAGGACAGGGAAAGAGCAGCAGACATGAACACATCCGGATACGGATCGCCAGTGACGATCGAAAAGCAAGGACCGGCGAGGTTGGTTCACCTGTGCTATCGCCACGCGAAACCTAAGACTCACCTGAGAAACTGTCAAGCGTCGACGCGCTCAACTCGTGCGGTCTCACCAGGAGGGCGGTGACGTCTCCCCTGCGGCGGTCCCGCTGGCTTTCGGACCCAAGGCCGTGCGTCGATGAGCGCGAACGGGCACTTCGCACCGGGGGCGTCGGGCAGACTGGCCGCGTCGTCGTGTCCACGGGAGGTCGCATGGTCGGGTCGCTGTGGCGCGACCAGCGTGCCGCGCTCGTGCTGACCGGTCTCGCGGCCGTCGCCGCGCTGGCCTGGATCGTCGTCGGCGTGGCCACGCCGATGCACGGCGTGGTGATGCTGGGTCCGATCGACTCGGGACGGTTGAGGATCTTCCTCGTCGGGGCAGCCGCGACCGCCGCTGCAGCAGCCGTCGTGCTGGTGCTGCTGCGCCAGGCTCGGCGCCGGGGCACCGCGGCTGCGGTCGCCTGCGGACTCGGGGTCGTCGCAGTCGCCACCGGCTGGCTCGCGACCTGCGCGATGTGCGTGTTCGTCAGCGCCTTCGAGCCGAGCTACGAGCGGGTGGCCGTCCCCGGCGGCTGTCCCGCCGTCGTCGTCCAGCTCGCTGAGGTCCCGCTGATCGCGAACGACGTCACCCACGTCGCCGTCCTCTCGGGCGTCGGCTCGACGTTCCGCCCCATCCCCCAGGCTGCGCCACCGGCCGACACGTTCGCCCTGCGCCGGACAGGGCTCACCGTCGCGCAGACCCAGGCTGGCCCCGTCCTGCGCTACCCGGCCTTCGGCGGCGGCGAGGCTGAGGTCGCGCTGCCGACCCAGTGAGGGGACGACGACCGTCCTGTCGTCATGGGAGGCTGAACAGCCTCACCCGCGGGCGAGGGTCCGCTCGACCGCGGACAGGAACAGCTCGGGCAGCGGCGTGCCCCCGGCGGCCGCCATCATCACCACCACGCTCGACGGGGCGAACGAGCAGTAGAGGCCGGCCTCGAGGAACCACGGGCGGCCCTCGGGGTCCACGCGGAAGTCGAACAGGCCGTAGTCGCGGCAGCCGAGCGCACGGAACGCCGTCTGGGCCGCCTCGTGCACCGCGGGGACGACCTGGTCGTCGTCGGCCACCATCCAGGCGCGCTCGTGGGTCTTGGCCACGAGAGCGAGGTCGTCGCCCGACCCGGCGAGCTTGTCGGCGCGGTCGCGGATCGGCTTGTGCTGCGGATCGACCGCGTACTCCTCCAACGGGAGCGCGCGCAGGCCGTCGTCCGTCTCCAGCACGGCGCATCTCACCTCCCGGCCCAGCGGCACGAAGCGCTCCAGGAGCACGTCGCCGACGGACGTCTCGCGGGCTGCCTCGACGACGGCGGACCGTAGGTCGGCGCGGTCGCGGACGAGGGCGACGCCGGTGGAGTTGTCGGCGTCGACCGGCTTCACCACTACCGGCAGGCCGACCGCCTCCACCGCGTCGTCGAGGAGGCGCTCGTCGACGTCCGGGTGGCCACGCACGACCCGGCTCGGCGGCACGTCGACACCGGCGGCCGCCACCACCGCCCTCGTGCGCTCCTTGTGCGCCGCGAGCGCCATCACGTCGGCGGAGTTCCCGACGAACGGCACCCCCAGCACGTCGAGCAGCGCGCGGTAGGTCGTCATGCCGGCGATGCAGAACAGCTGGGGCAGCGCCACGTCGGGAGCGATCCCCCGGACCAGGCCGACCGCCTCCGCCAGCTCCACCGGCTCCGCCGCCTCGATCGCCTCGCGGCCGAGGTCCGCGGGAAACCGCCACCGACCGTCGGGCCCGACCCACACCACCACGTGGTCGTAGCCGGGGACGTCGGCGAGCGCCTCGAGGCAGCCTCGGGCGTACAGCCGCGAGAGGTCGGCGAAGAACTCGTCGGTGGGCGACCCGACGAGGTGCAGCACCGCGCGTCGCTCAGTCACCGGCGGCCTCCACGAGCTTGCCGATGTTGAAGTCGATGCGGATCCAGCCGCGACCCCGCACCAGGCTGCGCGCCAGCAGCACCGGGACCTGGCGGTGGTGCTCGAGCAGGAACGGCCACGGATCACGCGCCGACCAGATCGCGTCGCGACCCTCGAGCACGACGCGCAGCGTGCTCCGTCGGGGTCGCTCGCGCACCAGGAATCGCCAGAGCTCGTGGTACATCCAGTACGTCGGGCGGCTGCCGGGGAGCGGCTGCAACGGCTCGCCCTCGCGGTCGGCCCCGAGGTACGCGTCGGCGAGGCCGGGGTGGCCGTCGAGCATCGTGATCGCCGAGTGGGTCCGCGGGTTGCACTCGATGGCGTAGGGCGTGCCGTCGGCAGCCTCGATGAAGTCGAACGAGACCTGGCCGGTCAGTCCGAGCTCTCCGACGAACCGCTCGACCCAGGCCCGCACCCGCGGACGTTCGACCATCGCGTAGTTCACCTGGAACGCCGACGACGGGCAGCACAGGTGCACGCGCAGGCGCCCGTCGACCACCGTGCCGTGGGTGCAGAGCTCCTCGCCCTCCACGAGCTCCTGCAGGATCCACGGGTTCGACGGCGAGATCGGCAGCGCGGCCACGTGCCGGCGCATCGCCTCGCGGTCCTGCCCCGTGGGCCCGAACGGGAACGGTGTCAGGTCGAGCCGGTGCACCGGGTCGTACGCGATGCTCTTGAGGATGTACGGCCGCGAGCGGCTCGCGAAGTCGAAGGCCATGACGTCGTCGACGTCGTGCACCTCGTGCGTCTCCGGGACGCTCAGGCCCAGGGCGGCCGCGCGGCGCGCGAACGCCGCCTTGTCGTCGAGCATCGCGACCTCGTCGGGCTCGAGGTGCAGGACGCGGCAACGGGTCTCGAGCACGGCCTTCGCGCGGGCGTCCGCGATGGCGGTCGCCGGCGCGCAGACCGGCACGTAGACGTCGACGCCCTCCTCCTCGACGACCCGCAGGAGCGCCTGCGCGTAGGCGGGATCGTCCGGCCCCGGGATCGTGCGGAACACGTCGACGCTGCGCGACGCGCGGTGCCCCGTCCAGCGGTACTTCTCGGCCTCCACCAGCACCACGCGGTGCCCCGCGGCGTGGAAGGCACGGCACAGCGTGAGGGCCTTCGTCATCTTCCCCCCGCTGACCATGACGGTCAGCGGCGGACCGGACCGGACGGCTCGCCGCTCGTCCTGCTGCCGCGCACGTCCGAGGAGCGCCGCTCCGGTCGTAGCCGCAGCCGCCACGGGCGCTGCCAGCGACAGCAGCCCGAGCGCGCCGAGTGACTTCGCCGCCGCCCGCACCTCAGCCATCGACCCTCCGCTGCAGCAGGGTGAGTCCGTCGCGCACGGGCAGGACGACCTGCACGAGCGACGGGTCGGACGCCACCCGCTCGTTGAACGCAGCGATCACCCGACCCTGCTCCTCCTCGCGCTCCGACCGGGGCGGGGCACCGTACGCGACGCCCTGCATCAGCGTGTTGTCGACGGCCACCAGAGCACCGTCGGCCAGCAGCCCGCGCTCGAGGAGCAGGTCGAGGTAGGCCGTGTAGCCCTCCTTGTCGGCGTCGATGAACACGAGGTCGAACGACTCCTCGAGCCGTTCCAGCGACGCCAGCGCCGGTCCCTCGAGCAGCTCGACCCGACCTCCGTCGTCGGAGCGGCCGAACGCCTCACGGGCCACGGCCGCGGCACGCGGGTCCGCCTCGCACGTGACCACGACGCCGTCGGCCGGCAGCGCCTCGGCCACCGCGAGCGCCGCGTAGCCGGTGAACGTGCCGATCTCCAGCACACGACGCGCGCCGCTGAGCCGCACCAGCAGCTGCAGCAGCGCCGCCTCGACGTGTCCGCTGACCATCTCCGGCTCCAGCTGGGCAGCACCCGGCGGGTGCTCGCCCCACCGGTGCCCGGCCGTCGCGCGCGCGAGCTCGGCGAGCTGCGCCGACTCGGGCGAGGTGCTGGCCGCGACGTACGGGTCCAGACCGGCCAGCAGCGTGTGCGCCCGGCGGAGCCGGTCCAGGACCTCGTCGTCGACCGGGACGCCCGCGTCGAGCCCGTCGAGGACGAGCGCGACCTCCTGCGCGGCGATGCCGACGGGCGTGACGGGCCGCAGCGCCTGCGACCCGTCACCCCCTGCCGGTCGGTGGACCGTCGAGGTCATGCCGGCACGGGCACGGCCGCGGCCGAGACGTGCGCGTCGACGCCGCGACCCTCGCGCGGGTACGCCGCGACGAGCGTCTTGTGCGTGGCCAGCAGCGCGTCGACCTCGTCGTCGGCGAGGTCGTTGAGGAACGCGCACGTGCCGATCGGCGACGGGACCGCCGCACGCAGCAGCCCGTCGCGCGTCTGCAGGATCGACGCGGTCGCGCGGCGCACCAGGTCGGGCGTCAGGTCGTCGCTGTCGAGCGACAGGCCGAGCGCGCTGAAGAGCCCGTGCACCCGGTCGCGGTCCGCCGCGCTGACGTGCCCGCGCGCCTCCGCGACCGTGGCCGAGAACGCCATGTCGATCGCGATGGCGTGACCGTGGTAGTACGGGTCGGCCGGGGCGAGCTCGAGCGTCGGGCTCCACGTGTGCCCGAACGCGATGACGCGGTCGAGGTCGAGCTCGAGCAGGTTCGGCGTCTCGAGCTCCAGCATGACCTTGATCGACTCGTAGGTGATCCGGTCGGCCACCTGGCGCAGCTCCGGCGTGCCCCCGAGGTGCCCGAACCGGGTCTCGAGGAGCTCCTCGGCGTGCTGCTCCAGCAGGTCGAAGGTGGCAGCGTCGGCGACCGTCGTGATCTTCACCAGCTCGGCCATGCCGTTGCGCACCTCCGCCTCCGGCAGCGTGCGCAGGAAGGAGAAGTCGAGCAGCACGTCGCTCGACGCGTGGTACGCCCCGAGCCGGTTCTTGTGCTTGCCGTGGTTCACGGCCACCTTGATCGACACGCTCGCGTCGATCAGCCCGATCAGCGTCGTGGGGATGCGGATGTAGGGCGTCGACCGGCGGAACGCGGCGCACGCGAACCCGGCCACGTCCGTGGTCAGGCCGCCGCCGACGACGAGGACCGGCTCCTTGCGGAGCAGCCCGAAGTCGGCGAACGCGTCGACGATCCCCTCGACCGTCGACCACTTCTTGTTCTTCTCGCCGATCGCGATGGGGTGGACGGTCAGCTCGATGTCGTGGTGGGCGAAGTAGGCCGCGGCGTCGTCGCCGTACAGCGCGTGGACCTCCGCGTCGACGACCATGAGGGCGCGTCCCCACTCGCGGTAGTGGTCGGCCAGCTCGGGCCGGGCGGGGTCGAACACCCCGTCGACGTAGGTCAGCGTGTAGTCGATCCGCTGGGTGGCGTGCACCTCGAAGGAGGTGGGCGTGGCGCTGAGGGTGGCGGGCTCGGTGCTCATCGTGTCCTCCCCGTCCTCAACGTCCGACGTTCCGCAGCAGGTCGTCGAGCTGGAGCGCGTCGACGCGCTCGGTCGCCTCGGACCAGTCGTGGTCGGCGGTGTTCGTGTTCGGGAACGCGACGACGGGCAGGCCCGCGGCGCGCGCCGACGCGACCCCTCCGGTGTTGTCCTCGACGGCGACCGCGTCCGACGCGTGCTCGCCCAGGGCGGCCAGCGCGTGCCGGTACGCCTCGGCGGCCGGCTTGGGCTCGTCGACGTCGTCGGCGTCGACGACCACGTCGAAGTCGGCGGCCGACAGACCGGGCACCTTCAGGACCGCGGCCACGTTGTCGGCCGAGGTCGTGGTCACGAAGCCGACCCGGTGCCCGGCCTCCTTCGCCGCGCGGATCGTCTCGACGACGCCGGCGCGGGGCTCCGGCGCCTCCTCCGCGAGCAGGGTCCGGAACACCTCGGACTTGGTGGCGTGCACGGCGGCGGCGTCGACGTCGTCGCCCCGCTGCTCGGCGTAGGCGGCGACGCGGTCCTGCCCGCCGTTGCCGGTGAGGAGCGCGGCGTACTCCTCCTGGTCCCACGACCAGTCGAGGCCGTGCTGGGAGAAGGCGGTGTTGAAGGCCCGACGCTGCAGCTCGGAGCTGTCGACGAGCGTGCTGATGGAACCGAAGAGGATCGCAGACATACCTGTCCTAGGGAGGGTGGGAGTACGGACGTGCGCGGGGCAGCGCACCACGGTCGGCATCTGGGGCTACCGGGGGCCGTGAGGCATGGAATGGCTCGACCTTGGCACAGGTCCGCCGAAAGTGCGCGTCGGCGCCACGGGCCGTCGAGGGGCCGTCGACGGCGGACGACGGACCGCTGTGGAGGTGTCCTGTGACACACTGGCGCCATGGTCGAGGAGGGCACGACCCCGGCGGACGAGGCGCGCAGCAGCAGCCAGCCGCGCGTGGTCAAGAAGGTCGTCAAGAAGACGGTCGTGCGGCCTGTCGCGCCCTCGGCGCCGGCGCCGCGCGAGCCCCGCCCTGCACCGCCCCGCGCGACCGCCGTCTCGCGCCTGAAGGGCAAGGACGCGAAGGCGGCCGCCCCGGCCGACGCCCCCACTCCCCCGACCCCTGCGGCACCGCGTGGCCCCCGCACCACCGTCGACGTCGGCGCGGGCCTCGCCCATGCCCGCGACCGGGTGGGCGACGCCGTCCACAGCACCGGTGAGCTCGCCCGTCGGCTCGGCTTCGCCGTCCGCGACCGCGGCGAGGACGCCGTCTGGGCCGTCCGCGACTACCGCGTCCCCACCGTCCCGCCGCTCGGCGCGTCCGTCGTCACCGGGCTGGTGGCCGGTCTGCTGGTGACCGCCGGCGGCTGGCTGTGCCTCGAGCTGTTCAGCGCCGTCCGCGGCACGTCGGCAGGCGGGGCGTTCTGGGGCCTGCTCGCCGTCCTGGTCGTCGTCGGCGTCGCCGGCGAGCTGGGCGCCCGCCTGCTGCGGGCGTTCGGCGTGCAGCAGGCACGCCCCGTGCTGGCGCTGTCGGTGCTGCTCGTGGCGATCGTGGTCATGCTCGCGTTCCTCGAGCCGGTCGACGGGCCCTGGGCGTGGCTGATCGTCCCGGGCCTCATGGTCGTCACCGTGCCGCTCGTGCAGCGGCTGCTCGTCTGGGCGGCCACCGACGTGCCGCCCGACGACGCCCACCGCTGACCCGACCCGTCCGCCGTCCAGGAGGCCGCGCCGCCATGCCCGAGACCCCCGAGGTGCTCTGGAGTCCCGACCCCGCCGCCACCCCGCGCATCGCGGCGTTCGCCACGTCGGTGGGCATCGACCCGCGCGACTACGACGCCCTCTGGCGCTGGTCGGTCGAGGAGCCCGACGCGTTCTGGCAGGCCGTCTGGCGGTTCTTCGACGTCCCGGGCGACGGGTCGCCGACCCCGGCGCTCGCCGACGCCTCGATGCCCGGGGCCGTGTGGTTCCCCGACGTCCGCCTCAACTACGCCGAGGCAGCGCTGCGGCTGCCCGGTCGCGCCGACGACGACGTGGTCGTCGTCGGGCGCTCGCAGTCGCGGGACGACGTCCGGCTGACCGCCGCCCAGCTGCGCGACCAGGTCGCGCGGGCGCGGGCCGGGCTCGTCCGGGCCGGCGTCGGTCGGGGCGACCGGGTCGCCGCCTACGCGCCCAACGTGCCCGAGACGCTGGTGCTGCTCCTCGCCGCGGCCAGCCTGGGCGCGGTCTTCAGCTCCTGCGCACCGGAGTTCGGCGTGCAGAGCGTCGTCGACCGCTGGCAGCAGACGGAGCCCGTGCTCGTGCTCGCCGTCGACGGCTACCGCTACGGCGCCAAGACCGTCGAGCGTCGGGCCGAGGTCGAGCGGATCGTCGAGGCGCTGCCCAGCGTGCGCACGCTCGTCTGGCTGCCCTACCTCGACCCCGACGCGCCCGCGCCCAACGGCGCGACCACCTGGGACGCGCTCCTCGCCGAGCCCGGCGAGCTCGCGTTCGAGCGCCTGCCCTTCGACGCGCCGCTCTACGTGCTCTACTCCTCGGGCACGACCGGACTGCCCAAGCCGATCGTCCACGGCCACGGCGGCATCACGGTGGAGCACCTCAAGGCGCTCGGCCTGCAGCACGACCTCGGCCCCGACGACGTCTTCCTCTGGTTCTCCACGACCGGTTGGATGATGTGGAACCTGCTGGTGTCCGGCCTGCTGACGGGCTCCACCGTCCTGCTCTGGGACGGCAACCCCGCGCACCCGGGCCTCGACCGTCTCTGGCGCGACGCCGCCGAGCTCGGGGTGACCTACTTCGGCACCTCCGCGCCCTACCTCCTGCAGTGCCGCAAGAAGGGGCTGCGACCCCGCGACATCGTCGACACATCGACCCTTCGAGCGGTCGGCTCCACCGGCGCACCGCTCCCGGCCGAGGGCTTCCGGTGGGTCTACGACGCCGTCGGCGAGCACGTCCACCTGCAGTCCGTCTCCGGCGGCACCGACGTCTGCTCGGCGTTCGTCGGCGCCTCCCCCACCGTCCCGGTGTACACCGGCGAGATCTCGTGCCGCAGCCTCGGCGCCGCCGTCGAGGCGTACGACGAGCACGGGCAGCCGGTCGTCGGCTCCCTCGGCGAGCTGGTCATCACGGCGCCCCTCCCGTCGATGCCCGTCGGCTTCTGGGGCGACACCGACGGCTCGCGGTACCGCGCCGCCTACTTCAAGGACATCCCCGGCGTCTGGCGCCACGGCGACTGGATCACGATCACCGAGCGCGGCACGTGCACCATCACCGGACGCAGCGACGCCACCCTCAACCGCGGCGGCGTGCGCCTCGGCACGAGCGAGTTCTACACCGTCGTCGAGAGCCTGCCCGCGGTGGCCGACAGCCTCGTGGTGCACCTCGAGGACACCGCCGACGACGACCGCGGCGACGGCGCCGGCACGCTGCTCCTCTTCGTCACGCTCACCGACCCCGACGGCACCGACGTCGACGAGCTCCGACGCACCGTCGCGCGCGAGCTGCGCGAGCGGCTCTCGCCACGTCACGTGCCCGACGAGCTGCACGTGGTGCGGGCCCTGCCGCGCACGCTGTCGGGCAAGAAGCTCGAGGTCCCGGTGAAGAAGATCCTGCGGGGCGTGCCCGCCGACCAGGCCGCCACCCGCGGCGCCCTCGAGGACCCCGCGGCGCTCGACGACGTCGCCGCGATCGCCCGGGAGCGGTGAGCTCGTGACCCGCGCCCTCGTGTCCTGCCTGCTGCTCGCCGGGTTCCTCGTCCCGGTGGGCGCGGCCATGGCGCTCAGCGACCCCGACCCCGGCGTCCGGCTGCTCGGCATCACCCTCCTGCTCGGCGGCCTGCTCGCCCTGCTGCCCCTCCCGCTCCTGCGACCGGCGACGCGACCACCGGAGGTGTCCCGCGACGGAGGCACGACGACGGTCCACGGCAGCCCGCTGATCCAGTGGCTCGCCGTCGCTGCGGCGGTGCTGCTCACCCTCGCCGCGACGAGCATGACGGGAGCGCTGTCGAGCCCCGCCGTCCTCGACGGCGGCACGAGCCGTCGTCCGACACCCCTGCTCTTCGTCGTGCTGTGGGCCGGTGCGGCGTGGGCGTGGTTCGTCGTCGTCCGCGAGCGCAACCGCCAGACCCTGCAGGTCGACGACGACGTCGTCACGCTGCACCGCGGCCGGCAGCGCCTCGCCTGCCCCACGACACGAGCGCAGGTCCACGTGGGTCAGGGCACCCCGGCCGCCCGGAACACGGTCCGCGTCGAGTCCGATGCCGACCCGGGGTTCACGGTCGGCGCCCGGCACTTCGGCACGTCCGCCCCGCAGCTGGCCGAGGCGATCCGCGCCGCGCTGCGACGCTGACGTCCGAAGAACCGGCAATCTTTTCCGAAATGTGTCTCGAGTTGCGGATCCGCCCCTAGGCTGTAGCCGCCTGCGGTCACTCCCGACCGCACTCGTGAACGGACATCCCCTTGCGCAAGCTCACCCCGCTCCTGCTGGCTGCCGCCGTCGGCGTCGGCTCGACCCTCAGCCTCGTCGCCCCGGCCCAGGCCGCGACCGTCGTCTCCGTCAAGAAGATCGCCAACCCCGCACCGGGCGAGATCGGCACCACCGCCACCATCAAACCGTCGGTGTCGGTGTCGAAGAACGTGCGCGTCTCCTCCTCGCTCCTGAACGTCAGCCTCGACGGCAAGGCCGTCGTCCGCAACCAGAAGTCGGCCACGCTCAAGCGCACCGCGCTCTCCGTGACGTACAACGTGTCGACCGTGGTCAAGTACCGCGTGCGCGACAGCAAGGGCAAGCTCGGCCCGACGCGCCAGAAGAGCCTGCGCCAGACGCTGACCGTCAAGCCTGTCTACACCACGAAGTGCGCCACCCCGGCCGGCTTCGAGTCGGTCGTCCTCGGCGACTCGCCCGCCACGGGCGACACCATCGGCACCGTCGCGAAGAAGCTCGGCGAGCCCCTGGGTCTCTTCGGCGGCACGCTGAAGCAGCTGCGCGCCGACGCTGTGAAGGAGAACGACCAGGAGACGATCACCTTCGTCGACAGCCTCTACGAGCGCGGCTACGTCCCGGCGACGGAGTACTCGGTCTACGCCTTCCAGGGCTGCGAGGAGAACCAGACCTACGGTGTCTTCTTCCTGACCACGAAGGGCACGGCCCGCGCGTTCGACAAGGCCGACCTCAGCAACACCGAGGAGCCCCCGAGCGAGACCCCGGAGCGCTCGCGCTTCAGCGTGCAGTCGTTCCGCTGACCGACCGGTCCCGAGACCCCCGCACCCTCGGGTGCGGGGGTCTCGTGCGTCAGCGGGCAGGCCGGCGGTAGTCGTGGGCGAGCGGCCACGGGCCGGCGCCACCGAGCCAGGCGGCCGGTTCGCTCCCGACGTGCTGCCAGCCACGCTGCTCGTAGAGCCGCCGGGCGGCGGCATCCTGGTCGAGGACGACGAGCCTGAGCGCGAGGCCTCGCTCGTCGGCCCACGCGTCGACCGCGTCGAGGAGGGCGGACCCGACGCCGGTCCCGCGCGCGTCCGGGTTCACGAACAGCCGCGACAGGACCGGCCCGTCGGGGCCGGTGAGGACGCACACGTGGCCCTCGACCCGGCCGTCCACCTGCGCCACCCACGCCCGCTCGACGTCGCCGGCGAGGAACGCCCAGCCGACCAGCGACCCACGCACCGGGTAGGCGTCGAGAGCATGGGTCCGCGCCAGGAGCTCGACGAGCCGCTCGGCGTCGTCGTCCCGCCGCGCGCGGACGACGGCGTCCCGATCGGCTGCGCCCGACCCGACCACTTCAGCCGAGGAGAAGCTCGGCGATCTGCACCGTGTTGAGCGCGGCGCCCTTGCGCAGGTCGTCGCCGCTGACGAAGAGCACGAGGCCCTGGCCCTCAGGGGCCGACTGGTCGGCGCGGATGCGTCCGACGAGGCTCGGGTCGGTGCCGGCGGCCTGGAGCGGCGTGGGCACGTCGACGAGCTGCACGCCGGGCGCACCGGCGAGGATCTCGGTGGCGCGCTCGGGCGTGAGGTCGCGGTCGAACTCGGCGTGGATGCTGAGCGAGTGACCGGTGAAGACGGGCACGCGCACGCAGGTGCCGGCGACGCGCAGGTCGGGGACCTCGAGGATCTTGCGCGACTCGTTGCGCAGCT
>SXGQ01181114.1_pt1 | contig 24357 bp, 22 predicted proteins | sample 3178371 | NCBI WGS metagenome assembly SXGQ01 (sample SAMN11356859, study PRJNA531348) | freshwater metagenome | isolation source: freshwater sample F1-20 | place: China: Fuxian Lake, Yuxi | collected 2017-12-25 | reverse complement strand
TGTCCGCCAACGAGTCCGGGCGTAAACTTCAAAAAATTCCATTTGGTGCCCGCTGCCTCCAAAACCTCGAACGTATTGATGTTCATCTGATCAAAAATGATCGAGAGTTCGTTCATGAGGGCAATGTTGAGGTCACGCTGGGTATTCTCGATGATCTTGGCCGCCTCCGCCACTTTGATGCTGGAGGCCCGGTGTATCCCGGCATCCACCACCAATTCATAGGTGCGGGCGATCTGATCCAACGATTCAGCGTCGCAACCCGATACCACTTTGATGATCCGGGAAAGAGTGTGTTCCAGATCACCCGGATTGATTCGCTCCGGCGAATACCCCAATTTGAAATCAACACCTACTTTCAATCCGGAGATCTTTTCGAGGATAGGTAAACAATCCTCCTCCGTACAACCCGGATAGACGGTCGATTCGAAGACAACGTAATCCCCTTTTTTGAGCACCTTTCCAACCGTCTCGGAAGCCCGTAATAGTGGGTTGAGGTCGGGTGCATGCTGCACATCCACCGGCGTGGGCACGGCCACGATATAGAAACTGGCTTGCCGCAGTGTATCCAATGAATCCGTGTACTCAATATCACATGCTTCAAATGCTTCAGGCGAAATTTCCTTACTGGGATCGATACCTTTTTTCATCAACTCCACCCGATCCCGATTGATATCGAATCCAATGACCGAGATCTTTCGAGCAAAGGCCAGGGCAATGGGTAGTCCCACGTAGCCCAGCCCGATCAAGGCCAGCTTTTTTTCTTTTTTTACCAGTGCGTCGTACATATAGATCAACTCAGGTACTCCATCACAGCGTCGGAGATGTATTGCAGCTGATCGTTGTCCATTTCTGTGTGGATCGGCAGGGAGATCACACAGTCGGTCAGTGCATCCGTGATCGGGAGTGTCACCTTCGCGGTACCAAACGCAGCAAACATGGCTTGGCGGTGGCCGGGCACTGGATAATAAATCATCGAGGGGATGGACCGATCCGATAAAAATTTCACTAACCCGTCACGGTCAACGCCCGGCGCCAATTTGATGGTGTATTGATGAAACACGTGGGTGGAATAAGAAGCTTGATACGGCGTGGTGATCTTTGGATGGGCCGAAAATACCCGATCATAATGGCTGGCGACGTTGCGGCGGGACTGATTGTAATCATCCAAATGCCGCAGCTTGATGCGCAAGATGGCAGCCTGTACGGAATCCAGCCGGCTGTTGCAACCCACGATCTCGTGATAGTATCGGGTGCGCTGCCCATGGTTGGCGATCATTTTCAATTGTTCCGCCAAGGCCGCGTCGTTGGTAAAAATGGCGCCGCCATCGCCAAAGGCACCCAGATTTTTAGAAGGATAAAACGACGTGCAACCAATATGACCCAGTGTACCGGTCTTGGCCGTGCGGCCATCTGAGAACCGATACTCGCATCCAATGGCCTGGGCATTGTCCTCGATCACAAACAAGCCGTGTTCCTGGGCGATCTGCAAGATGGGTTCCATGGGTGCGGCTTGGCCGTACAAATGAACCGGCACGATGGCTTTGGTCCGGGGTGTAATAGCCTTTCGAAGCGACTCCGGATCCATACAAAACGTTTGGGGGTCGACCTCCACAAACACCGGTGTGAGCTGTAGCAAAGCGATGACCTCCGTCGTGGCGATATAGGTAAACGACGGTGTGATGACCTCGTCGCCAGGTTTGAGTCCCAGCGCCATCATCGCGATCTGCAAGGCATCCGTACCGTTGGCACAGGGAATGACGTGCGATACATTCAAATACGCACCCAATTCGGTAGCCAGGTCTTGCACCGGTTTGCCTTGGATAAAAGCGGAGCTCTCCAGCACATCAAGGACCGCCTGATCCACCTCGGATTTGATCCGGTGATACTGGCTTCGGGTGTCTACCATCTGAATAGGTCGCATAACGTTGATTGACGGGGGCAAAAATAACTGAAAACCCCGGGGTAATGGGCATTGAATTACTTTTGTCCCCGGTACCAAAAACACTGGGTTGAGTCAATTCTTCTATCAACTTTTCTGCTGGACCTATCCCCTGCTCCTGCGTTTGGCAGCTCCTTTTCATCCCAAGGCCAGGGCTTGGGTAGAGGGTCGACGTGGCATTTTCGATCGGTTGGAAGTTCTCCGGGGAAAGGGGCCCCTGGTCTGGATGCATTGTGCGTCGCTGGGTGAATTCGAGCAAGGAAGACCCCTCTTGGAGTCGATCCGAAAAAACTACCCGTCCTATCGTATTTTACTGACCTTCTTCTCCCCTTCCGGCTACGAACATCAGAAACATTTTGTCGGGGCGGATCAGGTGGAGTACCTGCCGATGGACGGCCCCCGAAACGCCAAACGCTTCTTGGAGATTGTGGAGCCCAAGCTGGTGATCTTCGTGAAATACGAGTTCTGGTTCTTCTACTTGAAAAAGATCTTCTATCGAAATATTCCACTGCTGTTAGTATCGGCCTATTTCCGCCCCTCCATGTCTTTTTTCAGATGGTATGGTCGTCTCTCCCGAAAAATGCTGACCCGCTTTCATCACATTTTTGTCCAGGATGAATTATCGAAAAAACTTTTGGAACAGATCGGGATCGGACAAAACGTAGAGATCGGAGGCGATACCCGATTCGATCGGGTAAGGACCCTGGCGCAGCTGCCGGCAACCGGATCAACCGCGCATCGGTTATTATCCGGCCGCAAAGCCGTCATCGTCGGAAGCAGTTGGCCGGCCGATGAAGCCCTCTGGTCGGCCGTTCAGCCCTGGTTGCAAGCACGCGGCATAGCATTGGTTTTGGTGCCCCATGAAGTCGACAGCAACCACCTGCAAGCCTTGCAAAAACAATTCCCCACAGCCGTGCGGTATTCGGAAATCGCGGCACAAAAGAACTGGGATACGGAGGTACTGTTGATCGATCGCATCGGACTCCTCGCCGAGTTGTATCGATATGGATGGGTCAATTATGTGGGCGGCGGGCTGACCCATGGAGGCGTGCACAACGTATTGGAAGCAGCGGTCTATGCCCGTCCGGTGATCACCGGACCGCGCATCGAAAAATACCGCGAAGCCGTGGAGCTGGCCCGCACGAACGGATCGTATACCCTACCAACTGAAAAAACATCGGAACAGCTGCAACGGCAACTGGAAGCATGGCTGGAAGATCCTCTGCAGGCCGATGCCATGGGGGAAAGGGCGGGCCGGTTTGTACAAGCGCGCACGGGGGCTGTAGACCGCGTGTTGCGTTACATTCAGGAAAATCGTCTTTTGACCAATTGATCGAAAAGCTTGACCAAGGGGTGATCGATCGGCCAACCGAGTTTTGTTTTGAGTTCGCGATTGATCCAAAGATCTGCTTCCGGAAAGACCTGAAACTGATTGATGGTCTTGATGCTCCGTTCGTACATCGCCTCATCACTCCGGAACAGTTCCCGAATGAACTGGAACCGCTCATTGATACCGATGGCTTTTCGCAGGTCGGCGACGGGTCCTGCTTGCAACCTATCGTGCTGAACCGAAACGGGCACGTTCAATTGATCGTTCACCGAAGGAATTTCAGTCAGCAGCTGTTCGTTCAACTCGGCGTTTCGGTGCATGTATAAGGTGGGAACTTCTTCCATCACATTGTACTCGGCCACGCTAGTCTCGGGTGCGGAAACCATCGGTGCGGTAAGCTGCTCCACAACAAACTCTTCATCAAAAAGTACGCGCGGGGCGGGGGAAGTCGTTGGGGTGTCGAGGTCGGGGGAACGCTCGAGGCTGACGGCGGGAGTGGGCAACACCACGGCTACCTTGGCCGTTCCCAACGAACGGGTAGTGGAACCCGTCTGCCGATCCACCTCGAACTGCAGCAAGGCCAATGTTTGACGGAGCAGCTCCGGGCTGGCTCCCGCCTGTACTTGCTGATTCAATTCCTCCACTAACTGCCTGAATCGTTCCATTCCGTTATTTTTGAATTCGGCTACCCACCTAAAAATAGGAATAAATCACATGTTCATCGAACCCAATACCAGCGGACTCCGTCGAGGCAGCATCGAAGTGATCTGTGGATCCATGTTCAGCGGCAAGACGGAAGAATTAATTCGACGACTGAAGCGGGTCAAGATCGCCAACCAGAAAGCTGCGATCTTCAAACCCGCCCTGGATACACGCTACGACAAGCAACAGATCGTATCGCACGATACCAATGCCGTCGATTCCAGACCCGTCGAACATTCCCGCATGATCCTGGAGCTGACGGGAGATGCTGCCGTGATCGGCATTGACGAAGCACAATTTTTTGACAGTGATCTGGCCGATGTTTGTGATGAACTGGCCAAAAAAGGAATTCGAGTGATCGTAGCGGGCTTGGATATGGACTACCTGGGAAAACCTTTCGGTCAAATGCCCAACCTGTTGGCCAAAGCCGATTTCGTAACCAAGCTGCACGCGATCTGTGTGCAATGCGGTCATATTGCCAATTACTCTTACCGAAAAGTCGGAAACGACCAACAAGTATTGTTGGGTGCCAACGACTCCTACGAGCCCCGCTGCCGAAGCTGTTACGATAACCCTTAAACCGGCTGACCGCTCATGACCCGAGCCATCTGGACGCTATTTAAAAAAGACCTCTTGTTGGAGGTTCGACAGCAATACAGCTTTTACGGGATCCTTTTGTACGCTGTGTCGACCCTGTTTGTGTTGTATTTATCGATGGACACCCCGGAACCGCGGGTCTGGAACGGACTTTTTTGGATCATTCAATTATTTATCTGCACCAATGCCGTAGCCAAAGGATTTTTGCAGGAGAGCCGCGGACGTTGGCTTTATTATTACACGCTGGCGCATCCCATCACCATTGTACTGGCCAAACTGCTTTTTAATGTCTTGCTGATGGCTGCGATGAGTTTGATCAGCCTGGTCCTCTTTCGTCTTTTCTTAGGTGCTCCGTACTTGCATGCCATGGGCTTTTTGGGTATTGTGCTGTTGGGTGGGATCAGCCTTAGCCTGGTCTTCACATTTTTAGCCGCCATTGCGGCGAAAGCCCAGCAAAATGCCGCCATTCTGGCCATTTTGGGATTTCCATTGATCCTCCCGCAGCTGATCTTGTTGCAACAGATCGCCGATACCCAATTCCGGGTGGGCAGCGGCGTGGACTGGGTGACGGTGGGACTACTCCTGGCCCTCGACGGGCTGGTGGTCATTTTGGCGACCGTTCTATTCCCCTTTATCTGGAAAGAGTAAAAATTTAACGACCCGAACGTACGATAGGTTCTCCGGTCACACCTTACTTTTGCAGCACCGTCCTTCATCGGACCCCGTTCATGCCCGCAGTACCTCGCTATATGTATCGTTCCTGGTGGAAAATCACCGGAATTATTCTCCTGACCTACACCTTTACGGCCGGCCTGCTGGGTCCCGTCCCCAAACTCCCCCTGCTACAGGAAACCATCCGCAACCTTTATTTCCATGTTTGCATGTGGTTTGGCATGATGATCCTCTTCACCGTCTCCGTGGTACAGGCCATACGCTACCTCAACAGTATGGACCGTAGACACGACCTGGCCAGCCGTCATTTTGCCGGCGTGGGCATGCTGTTTGGCTTGCTGGGATACGCAACCGGAGCGATCTGGGCAGCCTATACCTGGGCCGACCCGAATGTTTCCTTTGCCGACTCCTTCAGCACCATCGCCCGCGACCCCAAGCTGATCGGAGCCGCCATCTCCCTGCTTGTCTATTTTGCCTACCTGGTGCTCCGCGATTCCATCCCCGACATCGACCGACGTGCCCGCATCAGCGCGGTGTACAACATCTTTGCATACGTGATCCTTTTCCCCGCGATCTGGATCTTGCCAAGGGTATTGGAAAGTTTGCACCCCGGACAAGACGGCAACCCCGCCTTGGATGTGAAAAATGACATCAGCTCCGACATGCGGCTGGTTTTTTATCCGGCCGTGATCGGGTGGACCCTCCTGGGCGTGTGGATCGCCACGTTGCGGATCCGAATGGAATCGATCAAAGAAAAACAACTTGCCTCATGAACCAAGTACTCGCCGGCAGCCTCCACCTCTTACAATCCGTCGCCAAACCTAGCGTGACCATGGCCGACCAATTTCGCAGCGACGGACGTATCTATGTGGTGATCGCGGTGATGTTGACCATCTTACTGGGGATCACGATTTACCTGGTCCGATTGGATAAAAAGATCACCCGGCTCGAAAAACGTCCCTGAACCAACTTCATCTCTTCCGTAAACGATTGCTCAACCATAAAACCTCCCGCATGTCGAACAAACCCTACAGCTTTTTTGGCGCCGTCGAACGCAGCTTCGACAAAGCGACCGCATTCACTACTTGGGACAAAGGAATCCTCAACCAGATCAAGGAATGCAACGCCGTGTATCAAATGCGTTTCCCCGTCAAGCGCGACGATGGATCCATCGAAGTGATCGAAGCCTACCGGGTACAACACTCCCATCACAAAACCCCTTGCAAAGGTGGTATCCGTTTTGCCGCGGAGGTCAACCAGGACGAAGTGATGGCGCTGGCAGCTCTGATGACCTACAAATGCGCCATCGTCAATGTTCCCTTCGGCGGGGGCAAGGGCGGCATCAAGATCAATCCAAAAAAATACTCCACTTACGAACTGGAAAAGATCACCCGCCGCTACACCGCGGAACTGATCAAGAAGAACTTTATTGGTCCGGGTACCGACGTACCCGCGCCCGATTATGGAACCGGCGAAAGAGAAATGGCCTGGATCCTGGATACCTATGCTGCCATGCACCCGGGCGAGATCGATGCCGCCGGTTGCGTCACCGGTAAACCCATCACCCAAGGCGGGGTGCGCGGACGTCGGGAAGCGACCGGACTCGGTGTATTCTATGGCGTACGGGAAGTTTGCAACATGCCCGACATCATGCAGAAACTGGGGTTGAACACGGGACTGGAAGGAAAACGTGTCATCGTACAAGGACTTGGCAACGTGGGTTATCACTCCGCTAAATTCTTCCAACAAGCCGGTGCCAAGATCGTGGCCCTGGCCGAATACGAAGGTGCCATTGAATCCGATGCCGGATTGGATGTGGATGCCGTTTTTCAACATCGCAAATCCACCGGATCGATCCTGAACTTTCCCGGAGCTAAGAACTTTGCAAAAAGCTCAGAAGCACTCGAAAAAGAATGTGACATCCTGATCCCGGCCGCACTGGAAAACGTGATCGATGGCGAAAACGCTCCTCGCATAAAAGCAAAGCTGATCGGCGAGGCGGCCAATGGTCCCCTTACCCCCGAAGCCGATGAGATCCTCGCGAAAAAAGGAACCATTGTTATACCCGACATGTACCTGAACGCCGGAGGCGTAACCGTCTCCTATTTCGAGTGGCTCAAAAACCTCAGCCATGTACGCTACGGACGGCTGGAAAAACGATTTACCGAAAACCAGAACGCACATATACTCGGACAAATGGAGGCCCTGTCCGGAAAGAAAGTAGGACAGACCGAACGCGAATCCATTTTGCATGGTCCGGATGAAGTAGACCTGGTTTACAGCGGACTGGAAGAGACCATGATCACCGCCACACACGAGATCATGAATACCTGGAAAGCCAATCCCACCATCCCCGACATGCGCACCGCCGCCTATGTCGTGGCCATCAACAAAGTGGGCACCAGTTATGCAGAGTTGGGGATCTTCCCGTAATATTTTTTCAATCGACCGTATCAAAAGGGGCTTCGGCCCCTTTTTTTGTTGGATCAACGAGTAGCCGCATCCACATTTAATCTGCCCCAGCCAAAACTGAGCGATCGCCGGGGGTAGCTACTGCTGTGCCGCTGCAACTGACTCAAGACTTGATCCCGACTCAACCGCGGAAACCTCGACCAAACCAAGGCCGCCATCCCCGCCATGCTGGCGGTGGCTACCGAGGAACCCCCGACGGTAGAAGGCCAATCACCCGCATCGGCCAGGGAAAGCGGATACATACCATCGGTACTGTTTTCCATGGTCACTACAAAATCAACCTCGGGACCTTTGTGACAAACCTTGCAGGCAACCAAAGCAGCGGTACTCTTCACGCCGGTTACTGCCTGAACCTCCGGAAGGGAAGCCGGGAAAATTACGCCGGTCCACCCGGCCGTCCACTGAAACGACGTACCCGCCGCAGCAAAAATCAATTTTCCCTTTCCGTGCGCATACCGGATCGCATCGGTCAGATACGAACTGCTGGTGATCCGTCCCATACTCATGCTGATGATCCGCACCTCCCTTCGATTGGCCGCATGGGTAAAGGCATCCACCACCCCCTTCAGTTCGCGCGGCTCATCCAAAAAAACATCACTGGCTGCCCGACAAGTGATCAGGTCGCAATTGTAGGCAATGCCCACAGCATTGCCATCCACTCCCCTCGGAGCACCCACCACACCGGCCATCGACGTACCATGTCCACAACCATCGTGCGAGCTTTCCGGCAATCCCACCGGAATACCCAATACCGTGTTTTGAGGAAGTGTCACGATCCGCTCCAACGAGCGACCGGCAGAAGCCCCCGAGTTGAACGTAACCCCCAGATTCTCTTGCCCCCAGGAACAACCCGTATCGATCACGAAAACTTTTATTCCTTTTCCGCTGCTCCTGTTCCACGCCTGCGGAATGCCAGGCGGGATGTAATTCCAAGATTGCTTGGCATCCGGAGCAATGTTGGTGTAATGAACCCCCGACCGAATATCCCAATTGGGCGTGTTGCTGCCACAACCACTGGAGGATTCGGTCTGGTTGACCAACGACCCCAGATTAGGATCGTAACTCAGGGGCTCCACATAGCGCACAAAAGGGGAATGACGCAATCGATTCAGGTCCGCTATACCTGATATCCGAAACAGCAGCACCGGCAAGAATCGCTCCGGCCAAATATCCATCAACCGTCCGCCGCCAGATAAGGTCTCTGCCACAACTTGCTCTTTGGCATGTCGCCAAGCACTGCCTGACAGATCGATCTCGCTCAACCAACCCGGATACGATTGAAAATACCGGGGTTGATACCCCACCGCCACGATAGAATCGGAATGAGCGATGGCCGACCATAACAAGTGCGCGTCCACAGCCGACCATTCCATTTTTCCTTTTTCCCGGCAAGCGGCATACACCCGTTCATTGATCTGCTCCACCGAGTACAATACCGGTTGCTCGACGGTGGAGAGCTGATAATTTTTTTTACAGGCGGATAAAAATCCCAGTAACGAAAGAACCATCCATACACGCATAATGAAGATTGAGCGTGCAAAATAGCGGGTGGTGCGGGCCAACTCCAAGTGAAAAAGACGGAAATCAAACTGTTATTTTCCGAAAGATGGCCACTCGCGGCATTCCTCCAAGTCACCGTTCGATCGCTTCCAACATCGGATCTCGTTTCCGTTGGCCAGGAGAAGGAACGGAACAGGCAGTCGTATGTGATAGCGCAAAAGTTGTTCCATGGCGGCTGCGTTCAACGACACCTCGGGTGCTTTGCACTCCACCAGTATTTGCGGGGTACCGGACGCATCGTGCACCAATACATCGTATCGTTTGCGAAGTCCGTTCAGGTCGATCTCTTTCTCTACGGCGATCCAGCCGGCCGGAATATGCAGCACCTCGATGAATTGCTGCAGGAGTCGCTGACGGGTCCATTCCTCCGGCGTGAGGGCCACCCATTTACGTCGACACGGATCAAAGATCTCCTCCCGCCCCGCTACCACGCGCATAGGGGGCACCGAGAGATCAGCAGAGAGCGATAGCATGCTTCAAAACTAAATGATTAATTTCGAGTGCATGAAGTCAAAAGAAGAGATCGTCAAAAACTGGCTGCCGAGGTATACGGGACAAACCCTGGATAAGTTTGGCAAGTACATTCTGCTCACCAACTTCAGCCATTATCTGAACCTATTTGCCAAGTGGAACAACGTGCCGATCGTCGGAGCCGATCGTCCTATGCCCTGCGCCACGGCCAATGACATCACCCTCATCAATTTTGGCATGGGCTCGCCCACGGCCGCGACGGTCATGGACCTGCTCACCGCCATCGAGCCGGAAGCGGTGTTGTTTTTGGGGAAATGCGGTGGACTCAAAAAACGAAATAAATTGGGCGACCTGATCCTGCCCATCGCCGCCATTCGAGGCGAAGGAACCTCCAACGATTATTTCCCCGCTGAAGTACCCGCCCTGCCCGCCTTCGCACTGCAAAAAGCCGTCTCCACCACGATCCGTGATTACGAAGTGGATTATTGGACCGGCACCGTCTACTCCACCAATCGCCGCGTGTGGGAGCACGACGAGCCTTTCAAAGAATACCTCCAACAGATCCGGGCCTACGCGATCGACATGGAGACCGCCACCATTTTTACCGTCGGCTTCTTCAATAAAATCCCCACCGGCGCGTTGTTGCTGGTGAGCGACCAACCCATGATCCCCGAAGGGGTAAAAACAGAGGAGAGCGACAAACAAATCACTTCTCAATTCGTCGAAAACCACCTCAAGATCGGAATCGACTCGCTCAAACAATTGATCCACGGGGGACAAACCGTTCGCCACCTGAAATTCTAACCAATGCCTGCCCTGATCCTGCTTTTATCCTGGTGGCTGCTCAATATTATCGGTTGCCAAAAAACTGAAAGTGGCCCGATCTACCAAGGCCGTGTGGAGATCATTGGCATTTGCGACAATTACACCTTGAGCGTATTGAATGGCGGATTGGATACAACGCAGGTTGCAGCGAGCTGGACCGACCCCACCACCAACATAACATACACAAATGCCTTCGGACTCAATAATTCCTGCGAATTCCCGGATGCGCTGCGCGTAGGAGACACGTTCTCCTATCGGATCGTATCCAACCGAAACAGCAATTGTGTACAGTGTCTGGCCTATTATCCCATACCCCCCAAGACGCTTACCATTCAGGTTGTTCAACCCTGATGCCGCCCCTGCTCGCCATAGAAAATCTCCACGTACGCTTTTCCTCGGAGGCTACGACTGCTCCGGCGATTCAATCCCTCGACTTGAATATTGAACCTGGCGAGTTCCTCGGACTGGTCGGTGAATCAGGCTCCGGAAAATCGGTTACCGCCCTCTCCATCTTGCAACTGCTGCCGCCCGGCTCGGCACCGCCCACCGGACGAATCATGTTTCAGGCACCGAAGCAAAAAATGATCGACCTGCTGCGATTGTCTTCCAAACAAATGAATACCCTGCGCGGTAAACACATCAGCATGGTGTTTCAAGAACCCATGACCGCGCTGAATCCGCTGCTGACCGTGGGTGAACAGATCGCAGAGGTGCTGCAAAAACATCAATCTCTCAACCGAAGCAACGCTGCACAAGAAACCTTGCGATGGATGGCGCGGGTGCAACTGCCCGATCCGGCCTCGATGTACCATCGATATCCGCATCAGCTCAGTGGGGGACAAAAACAACGGATCCTGATCGCAGCTGCGATCTGTTGTGGTCCCGACTTGCTGATCTGCGATGAACCCACCACCGCCCTCGATGTAACCGTACAAAAAGAAATCCTGGAATTGATCAAGGATGAACAGAAACGTAGCGGGATGGCCGTGCTGTTCATCAGCCACGACCTGGCGCTGGTGAGTCAGTATGCCGATCGCGTAGCCGTGCTTTATAAGGGAGCCTTGATGGAGCAGGGCAACAATCCGGCCATCTTCCGAAATCCCAAACATCCTTACACGAAAGCCCTGATCGCCTGCCGACCCGCCGCTCATCCAAAAGGAAAGCGCCTACCGCTGGTCAGTGATTTTTTACAGCCGCTGCCCACAGGCCAAACAGCTTCACCGCAGGCTGCCCCACCAACACTTTCCGCCGAAACCTTTATACGGGCAGAAGCCTTGGAGATCGGCTATCCGACCCAACAGCACTGGCTGACTTCCAAAGCAACATTCACCTCGGTCGTTCGGTCGGTCAGTTTTGATATCCGACGAGGAGAGATGATGGGACTGGTGGGAGAATCCGGCTCCGGCAAATCGACTCTGGGCCGTGCGATGCTCGGACTGCTCAAGCCCCTGGCCGGTTCCATCTGGTTCCACCAAACCGACCTGGCCAAGATCGATCCGACTGCATGGCCCTTGAAACGACATCAGTTGCAGCTGGTCTTCCAAGACCCGTATTCCTCGCTCAATCCCCGAATGACCATCGGCGAGGCGATCGGGGAGCCGCTGCGGGTGCATGGGAAGGTCAGCGGCCGGTCGGACGAAAAAAACCAGGTACAAAACTGGCTCGAAAGGGTGCAGTTGAAGCGGGAGCATTACGACCGCTATCCGCATGAGTTCAGCGGCGGTCAGCGGCAACGGATCGTGATCGCCCGGGCCCTGGCCTTGGAACCGGATTTTTTGGTTTGCGATGAATCGGTCTCCGCCCTCGACGTCAGCATCCAGGCCCAAGTGCTGAACCTGTTGAACGATCTGCGCCGGGATCTGGGATTTACCTGCCTGTTCATCTCGCATGACTTGGGGGTGGTTCGCTACCTATGTGACCGGATGATCGTCCTCAAACAAGGTCAGCTCGTGGAAGCCGGTGACACCGAACAGGTCTGCCAATCGCCCCAAGACTCCTACACCCGTCATCTTCTGGCCTCCATTCCCAAACTAGAATCAGTCGTGTAAAAGGTGACGAAAGTCAGCCGAATCCCTTAATTTTGCACACTTTTCATTCACGAAGACCCCACCGGCGCCGTAAGGCCGGCAGGATCTCGGACCGGTCGTTTGCCCGTGAGGTGTCGTGAACCCGCTTCAACGCTCAAACCATGAAATTATCTCAATTCCGGTTCGACCTACCCCTGAACCTCATCGCCCAAACCCCGGCTAAAAAACGGGAGGACGCCCGCCTCATGGTCGTCCATCGCCACACCGGTGTGATCGAAAACAAACATTTTCGGGACATCCTGGAATATTTCGACGACAAGGATTGCTTCGTCGTGAACAATACCAAGGTATTCCCTGCCCGGATGTATGGCCGTAAAGAAAAGACCGGGGCCAAGATCGAAGTATTCCTGCTGCGCGAGCTTAATCGTCCGAATCGTCTTTGGGACGTGATCGTCGACCCCGCCCGAAAGATCCGCGTGGGCAACAAACTTTATTTTGGCGACAACGAGGACCTGGTCGCCGAGGTCATCGACAATACCACCAGCCGCGGCCGAACCATCCGGTTCCTCTGGGAAGATTCCGAGGAGTCCTTCCGGGCCCAACTGGAAAAACTGGGCGAAACCCCGCTTCCCAAATACATCAAGCGCAAGCCCGATGAAGAGGACAAAGAGCGCTATCAAACCGTTTATGCCAAGCATGAAGGCGCCGTAGCGGCTCCGACAGCGGGACTGCATTTCAGCAAAGAGCTGATCAAGCGACTCGAGATCAAAGGGGTTCGTTTCGCCGAGGTCACCTTACACACGGGATTGGGCACGTTCCGTCCCATCGAAGTAGAAGACCTGAGCAAACACAAAATGGATGCAGAGTACTATCACATCGACGAATCCGCTTGCGCCATCGTGAACCGGGCCAAAGAATACGGACACCGCATCTGCTCCATCGGCACCACCACCATGCGGGCCATGGAGTCTTCCTTCACGGCTCAGAAATTGATGAAGCCTTCGGAAGGATGGACCAACACTTTCATCCACCCGCCCTACGATTTCAATATCGCCGATGCCCTGGTCACCAATTTTCATCTGCCCAAAACCAGTCTGCTGATCATGGCCTGTGCCTTTGCCGGGTATGAGCTGACCATGGAGGCTTATAAAAAAGCGATCAAGGATAAGTACCGTTTCTTCAGTTACGGTGATGCGATGCTGGTGATCTGATCGATCAGTCCAGTCGGGTAATATTCAACCGATCCGCCAACTCCTGCAAATCCCGGATAACGGTTTCCATCAGCGGTATGCCCTTTTCCAGACGCTGTGCCTGTGCCACACGTTCCGGATCACCCGGTACGAGAACCGGTTGATCGGCCCGAATGGGCTGGGCCGCACGAAAACCCCGGATCCATTGATCCATGTGTGATTTGTAATCTTCAACGGGGCGAAAAGCATCCACGCGCATCGCTCCCATAAAATGTCCGATACCTTTCCCGGGTTGTTGCGCCGGCATGGGCACATAGGCCGGAAAGGGAGGAACCCAAGGCGCATAGTTGGCCCCGCTCAACAACGCCGAGAACAGATCTACAATCGCCCCCAACGCATAACCTTTGTGCGATCCGTGATCTCGATCGCCGCCCAGCGGCAACAAGGCTCCGCCGGATTTTAAAATATTTGGATCGGTAGACGGATTGCCCGCTTCATCCTGTACCCATCCGGATGGGGCTTCGGTATTTTTTCGCTGCAGAATCTCCAACTTACCATTGGCAGCCGTCGTGGTGGCCAGATCCGCCACAAAGGGTGGCTCTTCTCCGGCGGGCGCAGCCACACAAATGGGGTTGGTACCCAGCAGACGGTCTTTTGAAAAGGTGGGTGCTACCAGGGGACTGGCATTGGTCATCGCCCAACCGATCATATCATCTTCCAATGCCTGCATCGCATGAAAAGCAGCAATGCCAAAATGATTGCTGTTTTGTACACTCACCCATCCGGTACCAACTTGTTTGGCTTTTTCTCGAGCGATGTCCATAGCCCGCGAGGCCACGATCAAGCCTAAACCCCGGTCGCCGTCGACCACCGCGGTGGAAGGCGTCTCGTGTATCACCCGAATGTGGGGCCTGGCATTCACCCGCCCCACTTCCCAGAGGCGAATGTATCCGCTTAAGCGAGCCACCCCATGCGAATCAATGCCACGCAGATCGGCCGACAGTAAGGCGCGGGTGGCCAGGGCAGCCTCCTCGGAGCTGCATCCAATGTGACTGAACACCGATCGGGTGAAATCCGATAAGCGATCGTAGGGGATCAGGCGTTCCTGCATGTCGCAAAATTAACCGGATGGCAGCAGGTTCACCCACTAAAAACAAAAAAGCCCCCAAGGGGGCTTTCAAGTGATATGAGTTTCGCTCAGAAGGGAAGATCATCCATCTGATCGTTGGCAGCGGGCGCGGGCGCGGCACTCATCGAAGCGGCGGGGGCTTGACCTGCTGCAGCGGAGGATCCTTCGGGGCGTCCGCCTAACAATTGCACCTCGCGAACACGAAGCGATAAGGAAGCGCCGGGGGTGCCGTCGTTGCGTTGGAAGGAACGGGCCTCGGGTTGGCCTTCCACATAAACTTGCTTGCCTTTGGTGAGATACTGGGAGATGTTGGTGCGGTCGGTCCAATACGCACAATCCACCCAAATGGTCTTTTCCTGCTGGTTACCTTGGCTATCCCGGAAACGTTCCGTATGCGCCACGGTAAAATTGATGACATTTTTTCCATTGACCGCGTTGACCACACAGTCTTTTCCCAGGTTTCCGATGACTTGCATTTTGATCATAGTACTCTGTTTTAGTTCGTAAATAAAAATTAGGACGACGAATATAGGGTTTTTCTGCGCAAGCAGTTTGCGTTATTCCTCCGTGCGAGCACTACCCGACTCGATCAGTCTTCCGAAGAAAACGGCGTTCATAAAAAGTTTGCTGCCACCCAGCCAATAGGCCCGTAAATGGGGATTGTCGGCAATGTGGATGATACGGCCCTGGCCTTGGACCGTCACTTGCACGGCGGCACCACCCCGAACAGCCTCCAGGTTTTCGGCACTCATCCAGCCGCTTTGCAGGGGATTGGCCGTATAGACATAGGGCGTGCCAAATGGATTACGGCTTTTCTCCAGAAATACCCGGTTGGCCTTGAATATACTCACGGTGGGCGTGGTGTAGCCAAAACTCAGCGGATGGGTGGGATCGATCTTGGCCTCCAGGATCGCCCCCCGCATCGCCTGAGCCCCTTCATATTGCTCGCGGCTGGCATACGACAACCATTGGGTGCTGTCGACACCGCTTCGGGGACGTTTGAATTTCAGATCGGATAAGCCCTGCTGTTGTGCCCACTGATTGGCCTCCTCGGTCAACACCAAGGTGCCGCCGGCTTGTACCCAAGCTTTCATTTTATCCTTATTCAAGTCAGTATAGCTCCCGCCTACCATGATCAACGTATTGTACTTGCTGACATCGACTCGATTGAACTGTGCGATCTCCAGCAAGGTCAGCCGCATACCCATGCGCTGATCCATCAGGTGCCAGACCTCTCCGGCGTCGGTGGCATTGACCCCTGGCCCCACCAGGAGGGCCACGGAGGGACGTTGGACCGTCACCCAACGACTGCTTCCCAAGTCGGAACCCGCCTCCGCATAACCCGTATTGGCCGCCTGCACCGTTATGCCAAACTGTTTAACCCAGCTGCTCAGTTGATCAAAAATCTTTTCGGCGGTGACGGATTGCAAGCGAACGGGCAGCATCAAGGTGCCGGCTTCGTAAGAACGCCCCCCCAGGGTAAAGGGAGTGGTGGAGACCTTGACCAACCAGCCGGCCCGCAACATTTCATTCAAGACCGCGGGGGCTTGCAGGTCCGTCCACCGAATGAGATACGCATAATCGGAACGACCTCCCTCAACGGTCATTGGTTGCATCGGCATTTTCATGTCCACCGTACCCGGCATCCCGTTGAGCTCCTGATACGGAATACCAAAGGCCAGCGGCATGGTCCAGGCCGTGATGTCGTAGAACAAACTATCTCGGTAATTCCGATTTTTCTCGAAGAAGGTTCGGATCAACGTATGCTGCGGTTGATTGAGCGAGACCACATACGATCCCGACAGGGAAAACTCCGGACAAGTCTTGTTATCCGCCAAAGATCGAACCTCGATCTGGTGACGATTCAACATCTCCAGAAAGATCTTGACCTTGGCAGGGTCGGCAGGACTTCCGAAAACATAGGACTTCACCGGATACGCCGCCGCGCGGGCTGCCGCCTCCTGATAAAATTTTCGTTGGTACTCGAGCAACTCGGTGCGTAAGCGCAAACTTCCCTCCAGCGTCGATAACGCCGTGACGAATTGATTGCGGATCGTAAAGGGAAAGGTCAGCAGCCCGTTCGTGGTTTGCTGCCCATGCCCACGCGAAGAGGCCTGCTCGAACAGAATACCAATGGAACCATTGATGTCGGGATAGGTGGATCCTTTTCCGTAATAGAAATCGTCGTAATTCTCCTTGGTGAAATAAAGCGACCCGATTTTGTCCAAGGCGGCCGCATGAAAAGTCGCCAACTGCGCAGTCAACACCTGGTTGGAACCAGGTGTGAGGGGATTGACGCGGGAGGGCACTCCCGGCTGAAAAAAGAAACTGGCATCGCTACCTTGTTCATGATGATCGGTTAGCACGTTGGGCTTCCATCGGTGGAACCATTTAAGCCGGTTCTGACTTTCTACATGTTGCGCCGGCAACCAATCGCGGTTCAGGTCGAACCAATAGTGATTGAACCGCCCTCCCGGCCATACTTCATTGTACTCGCGGGCATTGGGATCGGAAACTAAATTTTTGCTTTTGTGCTGATTGGCCCAAGTGGAAAAGCGTTGCAATCCATCCGGATTGAACGAAGGGTCAAGCAAGATCACCAAGCTATCCAGCATCGACTCGATGGCCGGCCCCTGTGCCGCCGCCAAATGATAGGCGGTCAATAACGAAGCATTGGCCCCGCTGGGCTCGTTTCCGTGAATGGAGTGCCCGATCCAAACGACGGCCGGCATCTCCCGAATATTCAACGGAGCGGAACCAGCCGGATCCGTGAGCTGCACATGTTGGGAACGAATCTGTTCCAACCGGGCATGGTTACGAGGTGAGGTGATGACCAGCAACACCTGGGGGCGATCTTCATAAGTGCGCCCCATATCCACCAGCTGAATGCGCTGCGGAACCGCCTTCGACAGAATCTGCATGTACATGACCAACCGATCATGCGTAATGTGCCAGGCCCCCACCTCATGATAAATGACATCAGCTGGCTTGGGAACCGCAGGATCATAGGTTACCCCCGCCGGGAGATAATAAGGGAGGTCCTGCGACCAGACCGGGAAGCTTAACAGACAAAACAACAGCCGTAAAATGATGGATCTCATAACATAGATTGAGGCATGGAAGTTAGCCAAATAGAGGGCAATCCGCTCGTATCTTTGCTCCGCGTTTATACACACCCAACATGAGTAAACAAGGAAAAGTGCTGGTAGCGATGAGTGGGGGGATCGATAGTACGGTCACCGCCCTGATGCTGCACGCGCAAGGCTATGAGGTGGTGGGGATCACGATGAAAACCTGGGACTATGCCGCCAGCGGGGGCAGCAAAAAGGAGACCGGCTGCTGCAACCTCGATTCATTTAACGATGCCCGCCAAGCCGCCGTGGAGCATGGCTTCGCCCACTACATCCTGGATATCCGTGACGAATTCGGGGATTTTGTGATCGATAATTTCGTGGAGGAATACCTGGCCGGACGCACCCCCAACCCCTGTGTGCTCTGCAACACGCACATCAAATGGCGGGCCCTGCTCAAACGGGCCGATGCGCTCGACTGCGACTTCATCGCCACCGGCCACTACGCCAAGATCAAACAACACGAGAACGGACGCTACGGGATCTCCAAAGCCATCGATCATACCAAGGACCAGAGCTATGTGCTGTGGGGATTGCAACAAGATCTGCTTAGCCGCACCCTGCTGCCCCTGGGGCCCTATAAAAAAACCGAGATCCGACAAATGGCACATGATTTTGGTTACCCGGAACTGGCCAAGAAAAACGAGAGCTACGAGATCTGCTTTGTACCCGATAACGATTACCGCGGCTTTCTGAAAAGAAATGTAACCGGACTGGAAGCGCAGGTCGACGGTGGAAACTTCATCGATAAATCCGGGAAGGTCTTGGGTAAACACCAAGGCTATCCATTCTACACGATCGGACAACGAAAAGGACTGATCGCACTGGGCAAACCAGTATTCGTCACGCACATCGACCCCGTACAGAACACCGTGACATTGGGCGACGAATCCGACCTGGATGCCAGCGAGATGACCGTTGCTAAAATAAATTGGATCAAATACGAAGAGGCCCCCGATCAGGCCATCGTAACCACCAAGATCCGATACAAAGATGCCGGAGCCCTCTCCGTGCTTTCCGCCCAAGCCCACCAAGTTGGCGTTCGGTTCTTTCACCCGGTGAAAGGGATCGCACCCGGACAAAGCGCCGTCTTCTACGAAGAAGATGATGTAATAGGTGGCGGCATCATCCAGCGCACAGACAATCCCTGAGCAACATCGATCCCGCACACTTTCGTAACTTCATACTCGGATTGATTCCGGATTCCATGAAAACCACCCGTTATCTCATCCTTCTGATGGTTGGCCTGCTGGCCCTGATCCCGTCCTGCTCGGATAAAACCGAATCACTCACCTTTTCTCCCCTCTCCGATTATGCACCGCTGACCGTGGGCAAATACATCACCTATCGGGTCGACTCATTGGTCTTCCCCAATTTTGGCAGAAACATCGAGATCCGCAAATACCAGGTCAAACATGTGATCGATGCCGTTTTTACCGACGGCATGGGCCGCCCCTCCTATCGCATCCTACGCTATCAAACCGATTCTACCGCCAGCCGACCCTGGCTGCCAGACGGCACCTACTACCTCACACCGGCAAGTGATCAACTGGAAGTGGTGGAAGACAATCGCCGCATCATCAAATTACACCAGCCCCTTCGGGCCGAATACAGCTGGAAAGGAAATCGCTTCCTGCCAACCGACCCCTACGAACCACTGTACAACTTCAGCAACGACGATGACATGACCAATTGGGTTTTTCGAATCGACGGAACACCGGCGCCTTTCACCTACCGGGGACGCACCTACAACGACGTACTCACCGTGGAAGCCGCCAACGATATCCTGAATGTGCCCATCACCAACACCAACGCATTTGCCTCCTACACGCGCTCGGTAGAAAAATTCGCCAAGAATATCGGACTGGTCTACCGACAACACGAACTCTGGGAACATCAACCCAATACCGGCGGCAGCGGCGGCCCCTACAAGACCGGCTTTGGCATCACGCAGTGGATGATCGATCACAACTAATCCCACATGCCCGCTCGCATTTACCTATTGCTGCTGATCACGATCCTCGGTATATTCCCGTTGCCAGGCAATACCCAATTCTCCCGCTACATCATTCGACTCAAACACAAAGGCGGCTCCACTTTCTCCCTGGCCAATCCCTCCGCCTTTCTCTCCCCCCGGGCCCTGAGCAAACGCTCCCGACATAACATTCCGGTCGATAGTCTGGACCTTCCCGTTAGCACCACTCAACTCAACCAACTGACCGCTATTCCGAACCTCACGCTGCTGAATCAATCCAAATGGCTCAATGCCGTCACCATTCAAACCACCGACCCCAATGTCATCAATGTGGTCAATGCCCTTCCGTTCGTGCAGTCGGTCACGGGACTGGCCGCCCGCACCACCGCCGAGCCGGGTAAAAACAAATTTGAGGCAGAAGAACAAGTAATGATTGAGCCCTCTCCTCAGCGTACGCAAGGCGACTACTTCAATTACGGAACGGCTTCGGGTAATGAGATCCGTTTGCATCAAGGCGATTTTTTGCACAACATCGGATTACGAGGACAAGGCATGCACATCGCGCTGCTGGATGGCGGATTTTACAATTACACCACGCTAAAAGCATTTGACAGCATCAACGCGAACAATCAAGTATTGAGTACTTGGGATTTTGTTGCCCGAAACAACAGCGTAACGGAAGATCACCCGCACGGGATGCAGTGTTTATCGACTATCGCAGCCAATATACCCGGACAATTCATTGGCAAAGCACCCAAGGCCTCTTTTCACTTGTACCGCACGGAGGATGTTGCCACCGAATATCCGATCGAAGAATTCAATTGGGTCTGCGGTGCCGAACGAGCCGACAGTGCCGGAGCCGACCTGATCTCCTCCTCCGTGGGTTATTATGATTTCGATAACCCGATCTTCAATTACACCTATGCGCAGATGAATGGCAATACGACGATGTCGGCCATTGGAGCCGATATCGGTGCTAAAAAAGGTCTGCTGATCCTAAACTCCGCTGGCAATGAAGGGGGCAATGGTTGGAAATATATCATCACGCCGGCCGATGCCGATAGCATCCTCTGTGTGGGTGCCGTGAATACTGCCGGGGTGGTCGGTTCGTTTTCGAGTTATGGTCCCAGCGCCGACGGTCAGATCAAACCCGATCTTGTATCGGTGGGCGTTGCCGCGCTGGTTCAATCCTCGGGCAACAATATTGCCACGGCAAACGGAACATCCTTTTCCTGTCCGAATATGGCCGGACTCGCCGCCTGCCTGTGGCAAGGATTTCCGGAAGTGAACAACCTGCGGATCATACGAGTACTTCGTGAATCCTCCGATCGATTCAACAACCCCAACGATCGGAGTGGATACGGCATCCCCAATATGAAAACAGCTTTCGGAAAACTATTGATCGAGTATGCGACGGGGTCCGCCTCGCGGAGCAATTGCCAGGTAACCATCCAATGGAACAGCAAAGACATCGGCGCCATGCGCTATGAGATCGAACAAAAAGGATCCGGCGAAACCAACTTCAGCAAGATCGGCGAGCTGGCGGCAAAACCCGGCACCCTGCTCAGCAACCAATCGTATCAGTTTGCGCATTCACTTGCCACGGCTACACCCGGAGGCATCCAGTTTCGCATCCGACAGATCATTGATACCGCTACCGCGACGTTCACCGCACTCTATATCGATACCCTGAATTTGAATCTTCCGCCCAATTGCAATAGCAGCGGAGGAACGAATCCGACCGGAAAACTGATTGCCTACCTGGCACCTAATCCCGCTGCACAAGGCCCGACCTTTCTGGTCATCGAAAACCCGGAAGCGCTGGGATCCATTCGGATCGACTGGTTCGACCTGCATGGCAGCCGGGTAAAAACAATGAACGTCGATAAACAAACAGGGAAACAATCCTTTCTTCTGCCGGGAGAAGGTCTTCCCTATGGACAATACCAACTGCGCTTATCTCGAAATAACGAATGGATACATACGCTTCGCTGGATGCATTTACGCTGAGCGTTGAAACAAGGCTGCGAACAGCGTGTCGGCCCGCTGCGTATAACCGGAATACAAGTTTTTCTGAATCAATTGGATCGGATGATGCTCGGTGAGCCAGGCCACTGGATCGGCATTTTCCTTCTCAAAAACAGAGCAGGTTAGATACAGTAAAAATCCCCCCGGAGCAAGCGAGGGAATAAGATTGGACAGGATCTGACGCTGTCGACCTTGATACGCATCGATGGAAGTGATCGCAAAGCTGGAGAGCTGCTCGGGGGTGCGCGACCAGGTACCGCTACCCGTACAGGGAACATCGGCCACGATCAGATCGAATAAACCAAGCTCGGACCGATCTTTTTTTATTGTGAGGTCGTCGGATTGGATCCGAACCACCGGCACTTGGGCGCGGCCAAGTCGCTTGGATAGATTATTCAGAATCGCGGGACGAACATCGGTACAGGTCAATTCGATGTTTGGTAAATGATCGAACAGTAGCATGGATTTTCCGCCACTGGCAGCACAGGCATCCCAGACTTTCCAGTCCGACCGCTCTGGAAGAAGCGAAAACATTTCGGCCACTCGTTGCGAACTGAGGTCCTGCACCACCACCTCTTCATCGATCTTAAATCGGGTTTCCAACGAAGTGGCATTACCCAAGGCGATCGAATCGTTTCCAATTCGTCGATAGGATAGCTGGTCATCTTCAAGTCGCTGTATGACTTTATCGCCCGCACCCGGACGGATCCGAATGAACAGATCGGGTTGCGTAAGATGGGAAAGTGCAAAAGCGGATGCATCCACACCGGCAGATAATTCATGACTATGAGGAAAGATCGATTCAGCGGATAGGCTCATCCCCAGATCCGATGCCCGGATCAGCGGATCGAGGCTTGTGGGTGGCGGCCAATGGGGACGAAGCGCTTGCAGAAATGCCAGGGGTTCGGGATGCACGAGATAATAAGCGCACAGAATTCGCTCTTCGATATCCAACTCCTTCCAACTGTGACCGATTCGAAAAAAAGCATAGCAGAGATCCCGAAGCGTGCGGCGGTCGGTAGATCCATGCTGCCGATTGACCGAAAAATAGTGCTTGAGATAAAGATGAAAGGGCTCTTGAAACGAATACCGCTCCAGCAGGCGCCGGGCGGTGTTCAATTGATTTTGGGAACGGCTCAAGCGCTGCCCAATTCGTTATTGATAAAAGAATTTGGAGGTCGTCAACTGTCCCCCTTGAAGACTGAACAAGCTATCGGGCTTATTGGAAGCGTTGTAACGATAGGTATTGTCGACCGTGAAATTTTGCGTCGGGTTGGCGGTGCTGGCAAATTGATTCGTGAGCACGTTATTGGCATTGTACCAATCGGCACGATTCAGAATGATCGCTTCGTTCAGTAAGATGAGGGGATTGACCTTTGCATCGTGCGTGTAGGTTTGATTGGAAACGGGCGAAAGGGGTCCGCCTGGCGTACTCGGCGCCGATTGCTCTTGCTTGGTCAGATTCTTTCCATCGGCCGAATAGGTGTACACATTCTTTAGGATCGGAATGGGAATGGGCAGAGGCAACAAGGTTGATTTGAGCAAATGCTGATCGCTGATGATGCGTTCATTGGCATCGTAGGTATACAATGTACTGTCGGTGAACGTGATCCCCTGTAAGCTGAGGGTAAAGGCACCGCTGGTGTATCGATTGTTGCTGTAATTGTATCGAGTCACCAAACTATCGATACCGGTGGCGGCCAGGTCGGGCGATTTCAGCACCGAACTGGTAATGACCCCGGTGCTGTTTCGGTTGATCAAAAATTCGGTTTGCAGGGAATTCCCGCCGGTAACGGCGATCACTACTTCTCGGATCAATCGACGCTGGGCGTCGTAGGTATAGGTGGTCACCGTTGAATCCGCGGTGCCGGACTTGGCCACCACTTTGACCAGCAATTGGTTGGTCAGATTACCCGTTCCCCAGTCGATCTCTTTCTGACAGGCGCTGAGTCCGATCAGTGCGAGCGAAACAACCAGTAAAATGATTCGTGTGAGTTTCATATTAAAAAGAATGAGTTAGACTGAAATCGATTCGAGGGGTTTAATCAGATCTCCAGCAGGGTTTTGACGGGATCTCTACCCATCAGCAGCAGGGCGGGATTTTCCAACAGCTCCTTGACGCGCACCAGGAATCCGACGGATTCCCTTCCATCGATGATCCGGTGATCATAACTCAGGGCCAGGTACATCATCGGTCGCGCCACGATCGCGCCATCGATCACCACGGGTCGTTCTTGGATCTTGTGCATCCCCAGAATCGCACTTTGGGGGATATTGATGATGGGCGTACTCATCAGTGATCCGAATAC
>SXGQ01045119.1_pt1 | contig 24358 bp, 19 predicted proteins | sample 3178371 | NCBI WGS metagenome assembly SXGQ01 (sample SAMN11356859, study PRJNA531348) | freshwater metagenome | isolation source: freshwater sample F1-20 | place: China: Fuxian Lake, Yuxi | collected 2017-12-25 | reverse complement strand
GTCATCTCGAACATGTTAACCGTGGCCTTGCCACCGAAGACGGGCTTCAGGTTGGCGTCAGCCGTGATCATGCGCGTGTTCTTGGCGTCCTGCAGGCCGTGCTTCTGGAGGTCGGCCCAGAGCGTCTTGGTGACCTCGGTACGCGGAATCGGCTTGCTGCCGACAACTTCCGCCAGGGCGGCGCTCGGCGTCACGGGCTTCATGAACGCGGCGTTCGCTTTACGCGCCGGCTTCTTCGCGGCTTTCTTCTTCGCAGTCTTGGCCATCTGTTCTCCTATAGGCAATCGCTCAACGACAGCGTTGCAGTGGGGAGGTTACTATAAATTCGCACTTTTTCTCTATGAAAAGTGCGCCCGCTCCCTCTGAAGAACCGGTTCGGATGACATTTCCCCCTCTGGGGGAGCCCAGGGGGAGGCCCCCGCCCCGGGGGCGCGCTAGTCTCTCGGCAGGCGGTAGAACGCCTCGACCTCGGCGATCTCGTTGCGCACGCGCCACTCGTCCCAGGCATGCGCGCGGGCCATGATCGCGGCGGCCCGCTCGAGGGCGTCGGTGCCGGGGTGGCCGGCGGCGCCGGCCTCAGTGCGCCGGATGATGGCGTCCCCCAGCTTGAGGGCCATTTCCGAGCGCGCCGCATAGAGGATCTCGGCCCCCAGCACGTCGCAGTTACGGCCCAGGGGGTGCGCCAGCGCCGGCACGTCGCGGGCCATCTGCAGCACCCGGTCGTAGCCGGTGCCATAGGTCGTGGCAATGCGGCGCAGGGTCCCAGCCGGGATGCCCTCGACGTCGCGCAGGAGGACCGCCTTCAGGAAGTTATCGACGTGGTTCATGCTGCCGCCGAGCAACGGCGTCTCGGCGGTGCGGCAGGGGGGAGGCGTGGCATGGCCCATCGAGCGGAACACCGCGTCAACCGCCTGTTCGGCGGTGTGCCGCGCCGTCGTATAGCGGACGCCGAACACTGACACCAGCCCCGCCAGCCCGTGGCGGCCGTGGTTCACGACCCGGCTGTCCTTGAGCAGTCGTACGTGGTGGCCGTCGCCCGACACCATGGGCAGCAGCCCGCGGTGGATCAGCCGCACGTCGGCGGTCGTCAGGCCGGCGTGCGGAAACGCCTCGCGCGCGTCCTTCAAGAACGCCTCGAGGTCCCAGCGCGTCACTTTCAGCTGGTCGGGCGACCCGTCGTAGGCATCGTGGCTCGTGCCCAGCATCGAGACGTCGCGCCACGGGACGATCAGCAGGTAACGGCCACCGGCCATGCCGCCACAAGCGTGCGACCCGACCACTTTGCGAGTCACGACGTTCATGGCCCTCGACAACCGCGGTGGCGGGGCCCCTTGCGCCACCAGGGGCAAGTCGGTGAGCATCGACGCGGCCCACGGCCCGGCGCAGTTGACGACCACCGTTGCGCGCAGGTCGAAGGTGTTGCCGGTCAAGCCGTCTTCGGCGCTCACGCCGACGATGCGGTCACCCTCGCGAATGAACCGGTTGGCCTTGACGTAATTGGCGGCGGCCGCCCCGGCATCGACCGCGGAGAGCAGGAACGACAGCGTCACGCGGTCGGTGCTCACCATCTGGTAGTCGTACCACATCGCACCGCCAGTCACGCCCTCGGAGTCGATGATCGGGTTCAGCCGCAGCGTTTCTTCCTTGGACAGGATCTGGCTGTCGGGCAGGTGGCTGCCGGGGTCGGCGAGGCCTGCGTTCCGGTCGCTCGCGACCGCGTCGTTGATCGCCAGTCCGACCCGCATGACCAGCGCGTTGCGCTTCAGGGTTCTCGTCGTCGGCACCACGAACGGCAGCGGCCGGATCAGGTGGGGCAGGATGCGGGCGAGGGCCCGCCGCTCCCTGATGAACAGCCGCATCTGCCGGAAGTTCAGGCTCTGCAGCGAACGCAGGCCGCCGTGGAGCGTTTTCAGGTTATTAAAGGAGGTCGCCGCGCCAAAGTCGTCCTTGTCGATGAGGGCGACCGCCAGGCCCCGTTGGGCGGCATCCCAGGCGACGGTCACGCCGTAAAAGCCGCCGCCGACCACGATCACGTCAAATTTCGTGTTGGCCAGCCGGCTGAGGTCGCGCACCATCAGCCGCTCATTGTACGATAGAGGGTCGTGATCACCGAGATTCAACGCTACTGGAACCACCGCATCCACGATCTGGAGATGACGGACGCGCCGGCCGGCACCAAGGCCTTCTTCGACGACCTCGACGACTACCGCTACGACAAGCTGCGCTACCTGCCCCAGTTGGTGGATTTCCCGTCTTACACGGGGAAGCGCCTGCTCGAAGTGGGATGCGGGATTGGCACCGACCTGGTCCGCTTTGCCGCCGGCGGGGCCCGCGTCACCGGCATCGATCTGGCGCAGACCGCGATCGACCTGGCACGGAATAACTTCGCGCTGCATGGCCTGGATGCCGAGGAACTGCGCGTCGCCAATGGCGAGGCCCTGCCGTACCCGGACCAGTCATTCGACGTCGTCTACGGCCACGGCGTGGTCCAGTACACGGCCGACGCGGCGCAGCTGATTCGCGAGTGCCACCGGGTGTTGACGCCGGGCGGCACCGGCATCTTCATGGTCTACAACCGCGTCTCGTGGCTCAATGCCTTGTCGAAGGTGATGAAGGTGCCACTCGAGCACGAGGATGCGCCGGTGCTCGTGAAATACTCGATCGGCGAGTTTAAGACACTGTTGGCGCCGTTCGCCGACGTGCGGATTGTGCCGGAACGGTTTCCGGTCAAGTCGCGCCTGCATGGCGGCTGGAAGGGGCTGGCGTTCAACACGTGCTTCGTTGGGACCTTCAACGCGCTGCCACGCGCCTGGGTCAGGCCGCTTGGCTGGCATCTCATGGCGTTTTGTCGAAAATGACGGTCGTCCGCGTGCGGGCCGACTTGACCGACCGCCCGATCCGACCGAAGTTACCGCAGCGGCGGCGGGACCGGGGCAGGCGGCGGCAGCGGCGGACGTGAACCGTACCGGCGTTTCTCCATCGACGCGCGCACCAGGAAGCGCGCGTAGGGCACCACCTGCTTGATGGCGGCGACGTTCATCTGACACGGGCTGAGGCACGTCGGGCACTTGTGATCGCGAATCTCGCGGCGGTGCGCCTGCGACGAGTCCCGGAAGTAGATGGCTGCGGCGTCTTCCTCGGTGACGTTGCCCATGATCTCGCTGTTCTCGCAGAAGAACAGGTCGCCGTTGGGGTTCAACATCACGCCCTGGGTCTGGAATGGGCAGGGCGCGGTGCGATGATAGCCGTTGGCGATCATGTCCGCGTAGTGCATGTAGATGTAGTTCTGGCCGTCGAGCAGCGGATCCTGCCGCACCCGGTCCAGGAAGAAGCGGCGCATCGTCTGTTCCTCGGCGCCGATTGGCTTCATGCCGGCTTCAAGCTCGCTGTTGCCGAGCATGGCGTCGGTGAAGCGGACCATGTTGAAAACGATGTCGAGCTTTTCTTTCTTCGCCCAGGCCAGGATGTTGTCGGCGTCCTCGAGGTTCTTCGAGAAGATCGTCGAGGAGATGCCGAAGTTGAACCGGTAGGTCTTCTGCAGTTCCTGCATGGCGGCAATGGTCTTGCCGGCCTTTTCGAACGCATTGCGGACGTTGCGGACCGAACCGTGCATCTCGTTGACGCCGTCGATCGAGACCCGCATCGAGAAGATGATGTTGCGCTCGTTGCACATTTGCACCACCTTGGTCAGCATCGGGATGGCGCGATGGTGCGTGATGCCGGTGGTGTTGAGCGTGAGCTTGCGCAGTTTCGGGAACTTGTCGATCATCACCCGGCAGATCTCGACCATGTCGTTGCGCGTGGTCGGCTCGCCCCCGGAGAGCGAGGCGTTCTCGATGTCTTTCCACAGCGGGGAGCTGAACGCCTGCTCGATCTGCGCCAGCGTCATGTCTTCCTTGCGGTTGCCGCGCGTCCAGTTGCTGCACATCTCGCAGCGGGCGTCGCACACAAACGTGCAGTGGAAGATGAAGACCGTGGGGTGCAGCGGGGTGTAATTGGCGACCATGCCGCGAACGAGGTCGCGCGGGGCGCTCATTGCCGCTTTGGCGAGATACTTGGCAGCGTAAACCTGAGCCATGCTAAGTCACAGATTCTACAGGATTTCCCGCAATCTCGCAATTCGCGTCAAAAGGCGGGAACTAGCCGATTCGCTTCAAGAAGCCTTGCGGGTTGAAGGTCAGGAAGAACTTGTCCATACCGGCGTCATGAGCGAACTCCGGGTGACCCGGCAGGAAGTCCTCGAGCGCCTCCATGGGGCCCGGCCCGTGGTCGGCAAAGACGGGGTGTCCGTTCAGGTTGGTATCTTCGACGATCAGATAACTGCCCGGGGTTACGAGTGGCGCATACAAAGTGAGTTCGGCCGCGACGTGTGCCATGGCATGGTCGGAGTCCAACAAGACGACCACCGGCGCGGCCGGGCCAACCAGTTCCCGGACCTGGTGCACCATGTTCGGATCGGTCGACGACCCGGTCAGGTACGTGATGCGAGGATGGGGTGGGCGACCCGGGCGGTCCTCGATGTCAATTGTGATCACGCGCCCGTGGCCGAGCAGATCCATCATCGAGGCCAAATAGTGGGCGCTGCCCCCAAAGGCGGTACCCGTCTCCACCACCACCGCGGGCCTCACCGTGTGCAGCATCTCCTGATATAACCACAAGTCCAACGGGCACTTCAAAATCGCGTGGCCCATCCAGTAGGTGTTGCGCCACGTCATGTTGAAGGCGCGGGCATCGAAGTAGAGACGATGGAACTGATCGACCAGCGCCTGCTCGTCCCTCGGATTCGATGAGATTCGCCGGTACAGTGCGCCTCGGACGGTCCTGATCTCGTGGATGATGGCGCGTCGTAGTCTGCTCAGAGTACTCATTGGTTGGGATGTCGTGACCGGCCCGTGGCAAACAGCGCGGCGCCCGGGAGATTACCAATAACGCCCGCGCCGACAAACAGTGTCGACAGGAGAAACGCTTCCGTGGCTGGAATCCCAAGCGGACCGAGCGTCCACACCATCGCCCCCTGCGGCAGCCCGAATCCGCCCAGCGAAACGGGAATCAGGATGACGAGAATATTCAACGGCATGAACGCCCAATAGTAACCGAATGGCAGCGCGATCCCGAGGCTTGTGCCGATGAGCCATGCGAGTACGATGCGGCCGGCCTGGACCGCGACGGAGAGCCCCGCCACGCTCCACAGCAGCCTGGGAAAGGCGCGATAGGCCGCCACGGCGTCGCCGAGGCGCATCAGTTGGCGTCCTGGCCAGGACTGGCGCACCACCGCCGGCATCAGCCGGCCGACGAGGCGCTCGGCATGGAGTCCGGCGGCACTGCCGATGATGAGCGCGAGCGTGAGCCCGAGCGTCGGATAGAGCAGGTTCGCGAAGACGTCGAGCGGCGCCAGCAGCAACCCGGCGCAGCCCGACAGCCCGACCGCCAGCAGACCCAGCCATCGGTCGACGACCACGCTGGCGACGGCAGCGCCCGACGAACTGCCTTCGCGCCTCACCGAGTAGGCGCGTGCCGCGTCGCCGCCGACTCCCGCGGGAAGAAAGCTGCCGAGAAACGCGCTGACAAAGAAAATCCGGCCGAGATCGGCCTCCGGCAGCGTGGTGAACGGCCGAATCAAAATCCGCCAGCGCAAGTACATCAAGGCACGGTCGGCCGCGACCAGACCGAGGGCTAGCGCGCCGGCAGATGCGGGGACGCGGGCGAGCGCCGTGGCGGCGGCGGCGCCATCGAGGTCGCGGGCCAACCACCCCAGAATGCCGACCGTCACCGCCAGCCGGGCGACGCTGCGGACCTTGGCCGTCACGGCCGGGTCGGACGCGCTACGAAGGTCAGGGTTTCGAACAGGTTCTTCCGGATCTTGAACAGCAAGTCCGCGGTGCCGGTGTAGCGAGACAAGGCGTCCACGCCGGGTATGTTCACCAGCAAGGCGCACGCCGCCAGCGCGTCCCGGCCGAGGCCCGTGGCCGTGCCGATGCCACGTTCCATCTCCAGGATGTCGAAACCGCCGTCGGTTAACAGCTGCCTGACGCGGCGCTCGGTCGTCACGAAGTTGTGGGTGTAGTCGACGTCCCAGAAAAAGGTCCGTTCCTTCAGGTAGTCGGGGACCACCACGAACAGCACGCCGCCGGGCCGCAGCGCCCGCAAGGCCTCGGCCGTGAACGCCCGCGCTGCGTCGATGCCGCTCATGTGCTCGAGCACCTGGTCGGCGTAGACCACGTCGACGCTGGCGTCGGGCACGGGAATGGGCGGGGCCCACGACTCGATCACCTTGAGGCCCTTGGCGCGCAGCACCTTGATCAGAAGGGAGCTGGCTTCGATCGCGGTGTAGGTCCACCCCGCCTCGACGGCCTGCTCGGCAAGCGTGCCGTGACCCGGACCGACTTCCACCATGTCGCCCGGCGCCGTGGCGTAGCGATGCAGCAGGCCAAGCCGGTGCTGCTCAATGCGGCCGCGCCGCGAGCTGCCGTAGGCGGTCAGCTTCTTTTCGGAGAACGATTTGTAGAACGTGGAGGGTTCAGCCACCGGAGTGAGAGTGTACATGAAGCGGGGGTGACCGCCGAAGCGATCACCCCCGCCAGTGAGTCGTCCTGGACCTAAGGTGCCAGAAAGCCGAGCGCGGCGCGGCCCGGGGGGTAGACGTTTTGTTCCGACGGCAGTCGACCGATGAAATCCTGGTGCCATTTGTAGCCGTTGGCGCCGGCGCTGGCAATCAGGTCCCACGCTTCGCGCGTCGAGCATCGTACCAGCACATCGTCCGAGGGCGGCCGGCCGCCGCCCGCGTCCTTTACGCACCAGTTCGAATCGGGACCCTGGGGGTTCCAACGCGCGTGGCCGTAGTGAATGGCCGCGACCGCACCGAAGAGGAAGTTGACGCGGTAATCGCGGGTCGAGTTCGCGCCCAGGTTGACGCGCATGCCGTCGTGGACGCCGACGATGATGTTGAAGGCTTCGTTGAAGCTGATGGTGCGGGCCGGGCCAATGGTGCCGTCGCTGGTGGTGCCAGTGGTCCTGGGCGCGGTGACCGGGGCCACCGCCGTGCGGAAATTACCCCACACTGACCAGGGACCGCGCTCGGTGCCGTGGGCGGCGCGAATGCGCCAGCCGTAGGCCGTGTCGTAGTTCAGGTCGAAGGGCACGGTGTGCGAACCGTTGCCGGGGGTCTCGCCGGCGATCGTCTGGTAGACGCGGACGTTGCTTCCGTCGACTACTTCGATCTCGTATTCCATGGCGATGGTTTCGTTCGTGCCGGTGGCGTTCAGCCAGACGAAGATCGGCCGGCGGCTGTCGATGCGAACGCTATCGAACGGGGAGACGACAGCGGGCGCGCTGACCTTGAGCGTCGAGCCGTCGGAATTAGCGGCCAGGAAGCCGCCGTCGGCCGCCGAGGGCGCGGTGGGGGACATGGGGGTATTGCTGCAGGACACACCCAGAGCGACGATCGCCGCAACCGCGGCCAACGAGACGTGCTTCATCAAAATTCGGTTCTCCAGAAAACCCACTCGCACACCCAGCGCATCGCCGCTTGGGAGAAAGGTGTGTTCGTGAGCCAGAGGGAGTATAGCAAAGGACGGCCTAGAAGATAAGCTCAGCTGCCCGAACGTCCCTGTTTTGTGCAATTTAAGTGGCATTTACAGTCTTGCACCTGTTACGATGAGCCGTTTGGGTTCCCCCAGAACCCCCTAAATTCGGAGCGAAGGATACGATGCAAAAACTCGTTGCGGTGATGGTGTTGGGCCTGCTGGTTGGCGGGTCTCGTGAAGCGGCAGCGCAAGTGTCTCCCGACGATCGCGTCTTCTTGAGCATCGGGTTTGGCTTGGAGTCGGGATCGAGTGACGCGAACGACCTGAAGCAGTACACCCTGTACGACGAGCCGGCAACGACCGGGGTCAAGACGCCCTGGTCATCAGGCAGCTTGTTCGAAGGCGGCGCGGCGATTCGCGTCTATCGCGGCCTGACCCTCGGCGTCAGCTACCACCAGGAGACCAACACGTCCGAAGCGGCGGTCACCGGGACCGCTCCGCACCCGGTGTTTTTCAATCGCCCGCGGACGTTCAGCGCCGCGGCCGGTGGCTTGTATCGCCGCGAGAATGCCACCCATCTCAGCTTCGGCTGGGTGGTGCCGCTTGGCACCAAGCTCGACGTGCTGGTTTCGGCGGGCCCTTCGTTCTTCCGCCTGCGCCAGGATGTGGTCAGCGACGTGGTGATCACCGAGCGCGGCGGTAACTTCACGGAAGTGGTAGCGACGCCGGCCACGGTGACGCAGCGGCGCAGCGAAGTGGGCTACAACGTCGGTGCGGATGCAACCTACATCGTATGGCAGAACGACAGCATGCGCCTGGGCGGCGGCGCGTTCGTGCGCTACTCCGGCGCGACCACTAACGTGCGCCTGCTGGCCAGCGATGTCGAGACGAAGGTCGGCGGCATCCAGTTCGGTTTCGGCGGCCGCATCCGGTTCTAACTCGGCTAACGTGCCTTGGGCCGTCGCAGGTCGACCAGCAGAAGCTGGTCCGCTTGCGGCGGCGTTGGCACGGCCTCGAATTGCTCGAGGTAGTCCAGCACCGCAATCCGCTCCCTCCTGATTTCCCGCCCGATCGCCGTCGCGAAGAACTGGGCCCCGTGCCGCACGCGCAGGTTCTCGATCACGGCCGGCGAAATGGTCGACAAGTCGAAGCTCCACCCCTGCCGCCTCGAGAAGAACAGCAGCATCGGCGAGTTCGCGCCGCCGCGCTCGTAGTCCACGGTCACCACCAACGCATCCGGCGGCACCAGCCCCTGGACGACGTTGCCGAAGTGAATGAAGTGGGTCGCCGGCGCGTACTCGCGCGACGTGCGATACAGGTCGTGCTGCACCGGCGAGGCGGTGAACGACACGAAGGCCACAGCGGTAAGGGCCACGGCCATCAGGATCACGGCGAGCGGAGGCCGCAGAACGCGGCCCAGCCTGGCGCCGTCGAACGCAGGCGCCGCGACCACGCCAAAGGCCAGCATCAGGGGCGGCAGGAAGGGCAGCTGGTGAAACTCGTGCTGCCACTGGCCTTCGGCCGACACGATCAGCAGCGTCACTCCGCCAAGCACCCAGAGGCCGACGGCAGCGCCGGCGCGGTGGCGCCACAACACCAGCGGCGCCACGGCGACCGCCACGAAGCCGAGCGGCGTCAGGTGCATCCGCCAGAACCGAACCAGCATCTCCCACCAGAACGACAGGTTGGTCAGCCGCTCAGTGGTGGCAAAGTGGGAGATTGACGTGTAGACCACGCCCGGGGCGAGATCCTGGGGATAGGTGCCCGAAGGCCGGAAGACGGCCTGGGTTAACCCGGTCTCCAGATAGATCCGGTCTGCATACCAGTACCACGCGGCGACCGCTGTCAGGCTGGCCAGGCAGCCGGCGATCAGGCGGCGGTCAAACACCCTGGGCCAGCCCCCGCGTGCCCATGCCAGGCCGACGATCGGCGCGAAGACGAGGACCGCCGGCAGCTTGACAAGGGCGCACAGCATCGTGGGCAGTGCGGCCAGTGCCGCGCGCGTGGCGGATGGTCGATCGAAATAGCGGTCCCAGGCGAGCACGGCGACGATCATGAAGGTCATCATCGGCGTGTCGGACAGGAAGGATCGGCCGAAGTAGACGGCGCTTGGCGACACGGCCAGCAGGAAGGCCGCCGCCCGTCCAGCCGGCCGGCCGAACAGCCGGGTCCCGAGGAAGTAGATCGCGAGGATGCCGGCCAGCGAGAACGCCACCGCCACCAGCCGGGCGACCAGGTGCTGTTCCGTCGTGAGCCGCCAGAGCAGGCCGGTGACGTACTGCAGCAGGGGGAACTCCATGCCGACCACGCCGTTCAGCCCGCCCCACGACACGCGGGGCACGAACAGGTTCAGCGACCCTTCGGTGTAGTGGCGCGCGATGTCGGCGTTGGTGATCTGGCGCCAGCTGTGGCCATCGACCATGGGAAAGTCGATGTGGTACAGGCGGAAGGCGAGGCCGAGAAGAACGATCAGACCGGCCGCGAGGTCGAACGACCGCCGTCGCTCGGTCTCGCGGGAAGTGTGGGTCACGCCGGGTAACTTTATCACCCGGCGGTTGCGGGCTCAGGGCAGCGACGAGCGGGGCGGCGGATAAACGTTCTGGTTGCTGGGCAGCACGCCGATCGCGTCCACGTGCCACGAGTAGCCATTGCCGCCCGCGCCGACGATCAGGTCATACGCGTCGCGCGTGTTGCAGCGCACAATCACATCGTCCGAGATGGGACGGCCACCGCCCGCGTCCTTGATGCACCAGTTGGAGTCGGGCCCGCGCTGGTTGAATCGCGAATGGCCGTAGTGCACCACCGCGACCGCCCGCTGGATAAAGGCGATACGCTGCTCGCGCGACGAGCTTCCGCCCAGGTTCCAGCCTTCGGCGTCGTGAACGCTCTTGATGATGGTCATCGCTTCGTTGGCCGAGATCGTCCGGGCGCCACCCACGGGACCGCTGGCCGCTGGCGGGGCGGAGGGCGACGGCGTTGGGGCCACCACCGGTGCCGCCGGCGTGCGGAACGACATGATCGACGAATACGCCGACTGCGTGCTGCCGTCGCTGCCGTAGACGCGCCAATAGAAGGTGGTGCTGTACGGCAGCTCCCCCAGGGTCGTAGTCGTAGTGCCGTTGCCGGGGACGGCGGTCACGATGGCGCTGAGGTTACTCATGTCGGCCACCGTGGACACTTCAAATCGATAGACGACACCGGTCGTGCCGGAGATGTTGCCGTTGGTGACCCTGAAGTCGGGCCGGTTGTTGGACACGGTGCCGGTCGGGGCCGTGGGCGTCGGCGGACCAATCACGACGGGGGGAACGACGGTGAACGTCGAGACGGTGGAGTAGGGACCGGTGTTCGCGCCATCCTGGGCCCGTGAACGCCAGTAGTAGGTGAAACCAGCGCCCAGGGGTTCGGGCAGTCGGTACGCCGTGCGGCCGCCGTCGCCTGGCGCCAGCCGGTCCGCCGAGTGCACTACCTGCTGGAACCCCACGTCGGTCCCGACTTCCACTTGGAGCCAGAGCGCACGGACGCCACTTGAGCCGGCGTTCTCGATCAGAAGTGTCGGCGGTTCCGCGCTGAAGGTCAGCTGGGTGCCGGCCCCCGGCTCGAGGGGTTTCGGCGCCGTAATCGACACGCCCGGAAGGGGGCCCGCGACCGTCGGCGCCGTCGGATTGGCACTCTTCGCGGCCTCGCAGCCGGCCAGGCACACCACGGACGCCAGCGTGGCGGCCATCTTAGGGAGGTTCGTGAAAATCATCTGGATTCCTGCCGTCACCGCTTATCGGCACGGTATGCGCCGGCCATTACAGTTCCGCCCGGCCGTGCGTCGTTTGGCACAGAGGGGCACCGCCATCGGGGACGGTTTCTTGCAGAAAAGGGATGGGCAAACTTTTCGACAGCAAGACCGCGGCCACCGGCGGTTTCGTAATTTAGGGGACTGTGTGTGAGATGCGGGAGAATGTGACCTCCGAAAATGACATTGCGATCACAAAAATTGCACGCTGAGGCTCGAGCCTCTCGGACCGCGGCGATTGCGTTGGCGATGTTGGGTGGCGCCTCGGTTTGGATCTCGCTCGGAACTGTGGCCGTTACCAACGCCTCGACCATGGGCCGGATTGCCGCCTTGCCGCCCTTGTGGTGGCTGGCCGTGCTGGCGGTGGCCGGCGCCGCCATCGCGGCCGCGGCGCGACTCTCGGCCTCGCAGGCCTGGCCCCTGAGCTTGTCGGCGCTACTCTGGGTGCCGTACCTCCCCGGACCCGTGCCGGCCGTCTTCCTGGTGTGGCAAGGGCCGCTCGAAGGCGTGGTCTGGATCGGGATCGTGGCTGGTCTTGGTGCCACGTTACCGCTGTCGCGGTGGTGGCCGGCCACTCGCGCCGTTGCGGACCCGCAGATGGCCCCATGGGTGGCGGGGGCAGCGCTTGCGGTCGTGGCCCTCGCGGTCTTCGTCTCGGTGCGGCCGGTGCTCCCGGGCGGCGACGAACCGCACTACCTCGTGATCACGCAGAGCCTGCTGCTCGATGGCGACCTTCGCATCGAGAACAATCACACCCGCGGCGACTACCTGTCGTATTTCGCCGGCCGGCTGCGGCCCGACTTCATGAGGCGGGGGGCCGATGGGGAGATCTATTCGATCCACTCGCCCGGCGTGTCGGCGCTCGTCCTGCCGGGGTTCGCCCTGGCCGGTTACCTCGGCACGGTGGCCACGCTCGTGCTGGCGGCTGCGTTCGCGTCGGCCCTCACGTGGCATGTGGCCTGGCTGCTTTCGGCCAGCGTGGCCGGTGCGTGGGTGGGATGGGCTGCCGTGTTCTTGTCCTCGCCCTTCCTGTTTCACGCCTTCACCATTTATCCGGATGGGCCGGCCGCCCTGGTGGTGATTACCGCCGCCTGGTTGCTGGTTCGCCTGGATGCCGGGCAGGCGGTGCCGCAAACGCCGTTGTGGATGGTTGGTGCCGCACTGGCGGCGCTGCCATGGCTGCACACGCGGTTCGCCATCATCGCCGGTGCGATGGGTCTCTGCCTGGCCGCAAGGTTGCTCACGCGCGAGAACCGGCGAAGTGCGCTGACCGCACTCTTGGCGGTGCCGGTCGTCGCCGCGGCTGCGTGGTTTGGGTATTTCTGGATGATCTGGAACACGCCAAATCCGGCCGCGCCGTACGGCGCGGATGCCGGTGCGGCCATCGCCTACATCGGCCGCGGTCTCACCGGCCTGTTGGTCGACCAGCAATTCGGGTTGTTACCGGCTGCGCCTATCTACGCCTGCGCAATTGTCGGTGTGATGGCTCTCGCTCGGGCGCGTCCGCGCCTGGCCGGTGAGCTGGCACTGATCATCGTGCCGTACGTAATGGTGACCGCGTCCTACGCCATGTGGTGGGGTGGGATCAGCTCGCCGGCGCGCTTCCTGGTCGCCTTGACGCCGCTCGCGGCCTTGCCGATTGCCGCCTGGTGGCCGCGCCAATCGGCGGCGTCGCGAGCCCTGACGCTGCTCCTGCTGCTGATCAGTGTCCTCGCGGTGTGGCCGCGGGCCGTGGTGGACGCGGGCCGCCTGCTTTACGGCGATCGCACCGGCTATGACCTGACACTGGGATGGGCGGCGCAGGCGGCCGACCTGGCGCTGGCGTTTCCGAGCGTACATCGTGACGCGGCAGGCGGTGCCTTGCGGGATGCCGCCGTGTGGCTGTTCGCCGGCCTTCTGGTCATCGCGGTGGCGCGCATCCTGGCATCGCGAATGGCCCCGGCCGCGCGTTGGACCGTGGTGATGTGGTCAGCCGCCATGGCGCTGATGGGCGGAGCCACGGTGGTGTGGGCGCGCCACGGCGATCGTGTCGTGACCCCCAGCCGCTCACAGGTTGCCGCGCTGCAATCAGCTGGCCGCGGCTGGCAGACGACGTTCCTCCACTTGAGGCCGTACCGCCGGCTGCCGGCTGACGAGTTCCTGGCCCAGGCGGCGTTCGCCACGACCGATCGTTTGCCGCCGAGGGCCGGCGATCCCACGCTGCTTCGTGCGGCGGCCGTGCCGGCAGGTGACTACGTGTTGCTGGTCGCGGGCGAGACCGCGGGCGAAGCCTCGCTGGTCCTGGGGCGCAACGATGGCCCGATCGATCGGTGGCCGCTCGATGGACCGGCGGCCGCGCCGGTGGCCGGCACCCTGCGGTTACCGGTGGACGTCGCCTCCCTGAGCATTCGTGGCGACGGCCGCACTGATCAAGCCGCGGTGCGCCTGCGGTTGCGGCCGACGGCGCTGGCCCGCCCGGTCAATCCCGACGGCCGCCGCGCCATTCGCGCGGCACGTTATGGCCGCGCGCGCGTCTTTGCTTTCGATGAGCGGGTCTACCTGGAGCCGACCGGCTTCTGGACCCGCGCCGATGGTGTCGCGTCGCTGGTGGTCGATCCCGATGCACCAGCGGACGCGCCAGGGCATCCGCTGATCGTCCGGGCCGGCGCCGCAGCCACGTCGGTCGAGTTGATGGTCGGCGCGTGGACCACGCGGCTCTCGCTCGCTGCGGGGCAGCAGGAACTGGTGCAGCTGCCGCCGCTGAACGGCACTCGGGCGTGGGCGCTGACCATTCGCTCGGGCCCCGGCTTTCGCCCGTCAGCGGTCGATCCGGCCAGCGACGACGTGCGGCAACTGGCGGTGTGGGTGGAGTTGCCGTAACGGTGACGCAAGAAGAGTGAGACTCCTGGGGAGGCAACCCCTTCTTGGGGTTGGCTGTGCGGCGGCGCGGCTTGACAGCCCCCGCACCGTACACTACGGTTCGACAGATGGTCACCGAGCCGAATCAGCCGCTGGTCACCCGGCTGATCGCAGAGCGCGCCGAGGCCCATCGCAAGTACAACGAGGCGCTGACCGCGCTCGACCGCGCCATTCAAGCCTCACCGGCGTGGCCGCCTCCACCCGCGCACTACGACGAGCACTTGCTGCCCGCGATCAACGAGTCGTGGACCATCGTCTCGCCCGGCGGGCCGCCGCGGCCGGCGGGGTGGCGGGGCCGCATGGCCGAGGCTGCCTGGCAGCTGGTGGCGCCAGTCTTCGAGCGCCAGATGGCGTTCAACGCCGCCGTCGTCGAGCACCTCAATCGCAACGCCGTGCCGCATCGCGAGGCGCACCAGGCGATTGCCGCCGCACTGCCGGCCCTGCGCGAGGGATTCGACGGCCTCGTGCGGTTTGAGTCGCTGCTCATCCAGTTCCTGCAGCAGTTGACGCCGCTTGCCGATGCGCGCGCGCGTGAGATGCAGGACGCCATCGACGAGCTGCGCCACGTCGCCGACGTTGCCCAGCGGGCCGCGGTCATGGCCAAGCGCGAGGTGGAACGGGTGGCCGCGCCGTCGATCGCCGCCGCGGGCGCCCCCGCCGCGCCGGCTGCTGTCACGGCGAGCGAGCCCCGGACCGAGGCGTTCAAGTACCTGGGATTCGAGGATCGGTTTCGCGGTTCCGAGCACGAGATACGCGCGCGGCTGGCCGACTACGTGCCGTATTTCACCGGTGCGGCCGACGTCCTCGATGTGGGCTGCGGCCGTGGCGAGTTTCTGGACCTGTTGAAGGGCGCCGGCGTCACGGCCCGCGGCCTCGACCTGAACCCCGAAATGGTGGAGGTGTGCCGTGCGCGCGGCCTCGACGCCGCGGCCGGCGACGCGCTGGGCGTGTTGCACGGCCTGCCGGATCATTCGCTCGGCGGGCTGATTGCCGTCCAGGTGATCGAGCACCTCGACCCGGCGTACCTGTCCGAGTTCCTGCAGTTGGCGTATTACAAGCTGCGGCCGGGTTCGCGCATGGTGCTTGAAACCATCAACCCCGCATGCTGGGTGGCCTTCTTCGAAAGCTACATCCGGGACTTGAGCCATGTGCGGCCGATTCATCCCGAGACGCTGCAGTACCTGTTGCACGCCAGCGGCTTCAGCCCGGTCGAGATCGTCTATCGTGCGCCGATTGCCGAGGACGCGCGGCTGCAACGGGTGACGCCGCGGCCAGAACACTTCGGCGAGGTCGCGGCCGACCCGCTGACCGAACTGGTGTCGGCGTTCAATCGCAACATGGATCGCCTCAACGGCCGCCTGTTTACGTTCCAGGACTACGCGGCGGTCGCGCGTGCCGGCAACCGGCCCTAGGCCGGTGAGGTCGGCCGGCGCCGGCGGAGGAACATCAGCCCGCCGACCAGCGACAGGCCCATGACCAGGCCGGTCGAGACCAGCGACAGGGCCACGGCCGCATCGATCGGCAGCCCGAACCGGCGGAAGAAGAACGCGAACACGGCTTCACGAACGCCGAAGCCGTTGATGGACACCGGCACCATCTGCACCGCCAGGCTCACCGGAATCAGCACCGCGCCCAGTAAAATCGGCAACGGCACTGCCAGCCCCTCGGCGGTGAGCAGATAAAACACCACGACCGTGACCTGAGACACCAGCGCGCCGCCGAAGGCGCCGAACAGGGTTGAGGGCGTCTCTCGGAACCGGCCAACGGCATCGTCGAGGCGCTGGACCCGTTCATCGACCCACGGCCGCTTCAGCAGTCGCAAGGGGCGCAGCAGGAAAGCCGTCAAGCTCGGGATGACGATCACCGGGATCGCGAGCACGACGCTCGCCCCGGCGACGATCCACAACCACCGGGCGCCGGGTACGTGAATGCCCACCAGCGAGGCCGCGAAGGCGCCGAAACAGGCCACCAGGATCATCGCCGACAGCCCAATCACGCGATCGACGAGAATCACCGTGGTCGCCAGCGTCTTGGAGCCGGCCGCCGTCGCGGTGTCGGCAATGCGGATGACGTCGCCGCCGATGCCGCTCGGCAGGAAGTTGTTGAAGAACAAGCTGACCCACATGGATTCGCGCAGCGTGCCGGTGGGCACGTCCACATGCTGCGCCCGCAGCAGCCGGCGCCAGCGCCACACGTTGACGGCCTGGATGAAGACGTATGAGAGGAGCGCGAGGACAATCCACGCCGGATTCATGCCCTTGACGCGCAGCCAGAGAGCGGCCAGGTCGATTGAGCGCAGCACGAAGTACATGAGTGCGGCGCTGACGAGAATGCGTACAAGGACCTTCAACAGGGGACTCAGTCTGGAAAAAGTGAAGCCATCATTCTAGCCTAACTGTATTAGGCTCAGCGAGATATAATGACTCGTGCGCATCCTGATGCTCGCGCCCGAGCCGTTCTTCGAGCCGCGCGGCACCCCGTTCAGCGAATACCACCGCATCAAGACGCTCGGTGAACTCGGTCACCAGATCGATCTGGTCACCTATCCGATCGGGCGGGATGTCGCGCTGCCTAACCTGCGCATTTTCCGATCGCTGCGTCCTCCCTTTGTCACCAAGGTGCGCATCGGCCCGTCGCCCACCAAGTTGCTGCTGGATGGGCTGATGGTCTTCACGGTCTTGCGGCGCGTGATCGCCGAACGCTACGACGCGATCCATTCGCACGAAGAGATGGGGTTGCTCGGTGTGTGGCTGGCGAAGTGGCTGGGCGTGCCGCATCTCTACGACATGCACTCGAGCCTGCCGCAGCAGCTTAGTAACTTCAAGTACAGCAAGTCGGGCGCCTTGCGCACGCTGTTCACGTGGGCTGAGGGCCAAATGGTCCACAAGTCGCAGGTGGTGATCACGATCTGCCAGGAACTGCAGGACACCGTGACCGAGATGGGCGCGGGCGAGCGGTCGCTGCTGATCGAGAACGTGATGGGCGGCGACGTGGACGACCCGCCGACCGGAACGCCGGCCGATGTCAGAAAGGCGTGGGGCATTGATAGTTCGGCGCCGCTGGCGCTCTATACCGGCACCTTCGAGGCCTACCAGGGCGTCGACGTACTGATCGATGCCGCGGCGATCATCGGGCGCCGGCGCCCCGAAACACGCGTCCTCGTCGTCGGCGGCGACCCGGCACAGGTGGCGGCGGCCAGGGCCCGGGCCGAGGCGCGCGGTGCGGCGGGAGTCATGATCTTCACCGGCCAGCAGCCGGCGAGGGAGATTCCCGGCTTCGTGCAGGCCGCCGATCTCCTGGTCTCCCCACGGATCCGCGGCACCAACACGCCGCTGAAGATTTACTCGTACCTGCGGTCGGGCAAACCGATCGTCGCGACGAACCTGCTGACCCACACCCAGGTGCTGACGCCGGCGATCGCCAGGCTGGTGGAGCCCAACGCCGAGGCCATTGCCGAAGCGGTGCTGGAACTGGTGGCGCAACCGGAGCAGCGCGAGCGGTTGTCGGCCGCGGCGCGGATCGTCGCGCAGGAAAAGTACAGCCGCGAATCCTACGTGCGGCGCACCGCGCAGGCGTACGAGCGGCTGTCGGGCGACCCGCGCCTGGATGTCGCGTCGCGGGAGTTGGCGCGCCGGTGAGAGTGCTGGTGACGGGAGCCACGGGATTCACCGGCGGCTACCTGGCAAAGCTCCTGGCGTCGCGTGGCGACGAGGTGCGCGCGCTGGTGCGGCCGAAGAGCCGTGCGCGATTCGATCGTTCGCCGCTCGCCGCTGCGGGCGTGCAAGCTGCTGAAGGCGATCTCACCAACGCCGCCGCCATGCGCCGCGCCAGCGAAGGCGTGGAGGTCGTGTATCACATTGCCGCCACCTACCGGGAGGCCGGCCAACCCGACTCGGCGTATCGCGCGATCAACGTCGACGGCACGCGCAACGTGCTCGAGGCGGCGCGCGCCGCGGGCGCCCGCCGCGTCGTGCACTGCAGCACCGGCGGGGTGCACGGACACGTGGCGCACCCGCCGGCGAACGAAGACGCGCCGTTCAATCCGGGGGACGTGTATCAGGCGACCAAGCTCGAGGCCGAGACGCTGGCCCGCGAGTTCGGCCGCACCACGGGGTTTGATGTCGTCGTGGCGCGGCCGATCGGGATCTACGGCCCGGGCGACCTGCGCTTCCTCAAGATGTTCCGGGGTCTCGCGCGCGGCAAGTTTCCGATGATCGGCCACGGGCAGGTGTTCTATCACCTGACCTTTGTCGAGGACCTGGTCGAAGGCTTCCGGTTGTGCGGCACCGTACCCGGCGCCGCCGGCCGCACCTACATCCTGGCGGGTCCGCGCTACACCACGCTCGAGGCCCTGGTGGGCATGGTGGCGAAGGACCTGGGCGTGGCGCCCCCGACACGGCACTGGCCGGTGTGGCCGTTCTGGACGGCTGGTCTGCTTTGCGAAATGGTGTGCGTGCCGCTACGGATTGAGCCGCCCATCTTCCGGCGTCGCGTGGACTTCTACACCAAGAGCCGCGCCTTCGACACCACTCGTGCGAAGACCGAACTGGGCTTTGCCCCGAAGGTGGATCTCGAAGAAGGCATCCACCGTACGGCCGCCTGGTATCGGAGTGAGGGTCTGCTGTGACCGGCTCCCGGCGTCTCAACATCGTCCACATCTGCGACCACCTCGGGTGGGAAGGGTCGCGCATGCACGGCGTGAAGCGGCTGTTTGCGTGGATGATCCCGCGCTTCGATGCCTCGCGCTTCAACGTCTCGCTGATCAGCCTGCGCCAGAAAGACCTGTCGGCCGACACGCTCGAGGAGTTCGGCATTGACGTCACCTACATGGCGCGGCACAAGTTCGATCCGGCCACGTTCCCCGCCATGCTGAAGGTGCTGCGCGACAAGCAGGCCGACCTCGTCCACCTGCACGGCTATGGTGCGACGACGTTCGGACGGTTGTGCGCGTGGCGGATGGGGATTCCGGCGATTCTGCACGAGCACGCGAACCACACCGACACGCCGTGGTTCCAGAAAGTCGCCGACAAGATCCTCGCGCCGCACACCGACCTGGCGATCGCGGTGTCGGAGTCGACGGCGGAGTTCACCACCCGGGCCCGGCTGATGCCGGCGGAACGGACGAAAGTGGTCTACCTTGGCGCGCCGCTCGATGAGTTCGCGCGGCCCCGCAGTGCCGAAGAGATTGCCGCGGCGAAGCAGGCCCTGGGGATTGCGCCTGGGACCATTGCGATTGGCACGATCACGCGGCTGATGCCGGCAAAGGGCAACCAGTATCTGATCGAGGCCGCGCCCCGGGTGATCGCCCGGCATCCCGACGCGCGCTTCTTCATTGTCGGCGAAGGCGAATTGCAGCCGGCGCTCGAAGCCCAGGCGAAGGCCCTGGGCCTGGGTGACAAGCTCGTGTTTGCCGGCTTCACCCGCGACGTGGCGGCGGCGCTCTCGGCGTTCGACATCGTCGTGTTTCCGTCGCTGTGGGAAGGCACGCCACTCACGATGTTCGAGGCCCTGGCCATGGGCAAGCCGATTGTCGCGACCGATGCCGACGGGCTGCTGGACGTCCTGACCGATGGCCGCGACGCCCTGGTCGTGCCCAAGGCCAATGCCGGCCGCCTGGCCGGCGCCATCTGCCGGCTGGTGGAGGAGCCCCATCTGGCCGCGGCCCTGGGCGCCGAATCCCGCAAGACCGGCGCCCGCTACGATATTGCCGCGTTCGTCCGCAAGATGGAGCGACTCTACGTGATGTTGCACGAAACCTCGCGCGCGACCGGCCGAGCGGGTATCCTGCAAGCCGACTTGAGTTTCCTGACCACCGAACGATGACCGACTTCACTGTGGCGTCCGGCTGTAGCCGGACCGGGGCGCGATGACACTCGATCACAATGTCGCCACGCGGTTGCGGGACCGGAGCCTGGCCTGGCGGCTCGGCGCCAGCTCCACGGCGGCGATCGGCGTGGTGCTGTTGACGTGGGCCCTCTCGGTTGACGTGGCGAAGGCGTCGAACGGCTTCTTCGGAGATGCCGCGACCTACTACACCCTGGGCCACAGCCTGGCGACCGATCTCGACTTCGAATACCGCCGCGACGATCTCGCCCGGATCTGGAAGGAGTTCCCGTCCGGACCAGAGGGCCTGTTTCTCAAGCGCGGGAGCGAGGGCCGGCTGTTCTACGCCAAGGCCTATATCTATCCGCTGGCCGCCGCGCCCTTCATCTGGCTGTTTGGCACCAACGGGTTCCTGGTGCTGCATGCGCTCCTGATGACGGTGTGCTTCCTGTGCGCCTACTCGTTCTTGTGCGCGCGCAGCCACCCGGTGGGCGCCCTGATCTTCGCGTTCGCGTTCCTGTTCGTCTCGCTCGTGCCGATCTACATGGTGCAGCTGGCACCCGACTTCTTCATCTTCGCCATCGTCCTGGCCGGCTACTACTTCTGGTGTTACAAGGAAGTTGCGTCGCCCATCGCCGAGGACCAGCTCGCCTCGTGGCGGACGCGCTGGCTGCTCGGGCCGCGCTCGGACGTGGTCGCCGCGGTGCTGCTCGGCGTGGGCGCTTTTGCCAAGCCCACCAACGTCCTGTTGATCGCGCCGCTGCTGGTGTCGGCCATGCTGCGGCGCCAGGGGCAGCGGAGCCTCAAGATCGGCGTCTCGTTTGGCGTGGTCGTGGCCGCGTTGTTCGCCCTCAACATCGCGCTGACCGGTGAATGGAACTACCAGGGGGGCGAGCGCAAGACGTTCTACAGCCGCGACGGCGTCAACTTCACGGGCGGCTTTCCGTACCAGAACGACGCCAAGACGTTCGACTCGGTTGGCCTGGGCCGCGTCGGCGGCGGTTCGTTCGAGGTGTTGTTCTCGCGCGATGCGTTGCTCGAGGTGTTCCGGCGCAACCTCGCCTATTTCGTGATCGGCCGTCACACCGGCTTTGCCATCTACTTCTTCCCGGGCATGATGGCCATCATCCTGTTCCTGGCCGCGACCCGGGATCGCGCCATGTGGCAGTGGCTGACCCTGGCGGGCGGCGTCGGCACCGCAGTCGCGTTGTTGCTGTACATGCCGTTCACCTGGTCTGGCGGCGGCGGCCCGGTCGGCAATCGCTACTTTCTCGGGACGTACGGCGTGTTCCTGTTCCTGGTCCCGCCGCTGCAGACCGCGGTGGCTGGCCTGGTCACCCTCGCGATCAGCGGCCTGTTCGTGATGCGGATTGTCTCCAATCCGTTCTATGCCTCGACGCATCCGGCCGAACACAGCAAGTCGGGCCTGTTCCGCCGGCTGCCGATCGAGTTGACGATGGTCAACGATCTGCCGGTGAACGTGTTGCCGGACCGGACGCGGCAGCCGCTGGGCGGGACGCCGCCGATCTTCGGGTACTTCATCGACGACAGCATCTACGACCGCGAGGGCGATGCGTTCTGGGTGAAAGGGGAGTCGAGCGCCGACCTGATCCTGCGCGCGCCGATTGCGCCCGAGACGCAGGCCGCCGGTGTCGCCGAGGCGCGATCGCTGCGCATCGAGAAGTTGACGGTGATTCTCGAAACCGGTCCGCGGCCCAACCGCGTCACCGTGGACGCTGGGGCGGGGCGCCACGTGGTCGAGATGGCGGCCAACTCGCAGCAGACCGTCGAGGTGGAGATGCCGCGCGGCGCGCCGTACAAGTACCATCCCGACTACCCGACCAACTACGTCTACAGCCTGTCGATTGCGTCTTCGACCGGCTTCGTGCCGGTGTTCGAGTCTGGAGCGAACGACAGCCGTTTCCTCGGTGTCATGGTCCGGCTGATTCCGACCTACGGAGACGCGCCGTAGTGGCCACCATTGCCGTCGTGACGTCGAGCCCGCCGTTTGCCGAAGGCGGGCACCTGGTGATGGCGCGCGAGCTGGTGCGCGCGCTCAAGGAGGAGGGGCACGAAGCGGGCCTGATCGTCACGCCGCAGAACCGGTTCGGGCAGCAGGCCAGCGCCTACCTGGCCGCGTGGTGCACTGACGTCCAGATGGCGCACGAGGAACAGAAGGTGGACCAGGTCATCAGCCTGCGGTTTCCCGGGTTCGCGGTGCAGCATCCGAAGCACGTGCTGTGGCTCAACCACCGCATGCGCGAGTACTACGACCTGTGGGGGCAGTTCAGTTCGCACCTGTCGTGGAAGGCCCGAATCAAGGAGCGCACGCGGCGCGCCATCATCCACCGCGTGGACAAGCACCTGTTCGACCGGATGCAACGGCGGTTCGTGATTTCGGGTACGGTGCAGGCGCGGCTGCGGCAGTTTGGCGGCATCTCGTCGGAGGTGCTGTATCCGCCGCCGCCCAAGCGCGACTACCGCCACGACGGCTATGGCGATTACCTGTTCGGCGTGTCGCGGCTGTCGCCGCTGAAGCGTTTTGACCTGGTCCTGCGCGCGCTGGCCGAACCCATGGCGGCCGGCATCAAGTGCGTGATTGCCGGCGAGGGCGCCGAGCTTGGCGCCTTGATCACGCTGCGCAGTCACCTCGAGCTCGAGCACCGGGTCCAGTTCGTGGGCCGGCTGGATGAAGCCGGCCTGGTGCACCACCTGGCGCGCTGCCGCGGCGTGATCTTTCCACCCTTCAACGAAGACTACGGGTTCGTGACGGTCGAAGCCTACATGTGCGGCAAGCCGGTCATCACCTGCACCGATAGCGGCGGACCCGCCGAGCTCGTCCGTGACGGCGAGACCGGCTACGTCACCGCACCGACGCCCGAAGCGCTCGCGGCCGCGATGCGCTGCGTGATGGACGACCGCAACCTCGCGGCGCGAATGGGCGAAGCCGGGCTGGACATGGCGAAGCAGATGACCTGGTCGAAAGCCATTCAGCAGCTCTTGCTCTGATCGACTCCGACTCCCGACTCCCGGTCTGTTACCATTCGGTAGTTCATGGCATATCGTTCGCCCCTCGAAACGCGCCTGGCCAAGAAGACCACCAAGGCGATCACCGACTTCAACCTGGTTGAAGACGGCGACCGCGTCATGGTGGGCCTGTCGGGCGGCAAGGACAGCTGGGCGCTCATCCAGATCCTCGACGAGCTGCGCAAGCGCGCCCCGATCAAGTTCTCCCTGGTCGCGGTCAACGTCGATTCCGGGTACGAGGGGTACCAGCACAAGCAGGTGGGGGAGGCGTGCCGCGAGCGCGGCTGGGAGTTCTACAGCGAGCACACCAATATCGGCGCCGTCATCGACGACAAGCTCGATAGCGACGACACGCCCTGCTCGCTGTGTGCGCGGCTGCGCCGAGGCGTGTTGTACCGCATGGCGAGGGAGACCGGCGCCACCAAGATCGCGCTCGGGCACCACCTCGACGACTTCGTCGAGACCGCGCTGCTGAACCTGTTTTTCGCCGGCGCGCTGAAGGCCATGCCGGCGCGGCTGACGTCCGACAACGGCCAGCACGTCGTGATTCGGCCGCTGGTGTATGTCACCGAAGCGGAGGCCCGCGCGTACTGCCAGGAGCGCGAGCTGCCGATCATCGGCTGCTGCTGCCCGGCCTGCGGCGATCTCAGCCTGCAGCGCCAGCGCGTCAAGCGGCTGATCGCCGAGCTGGAGCGCGAGCACCCCGCCGTGAAGAACTCGATGATCAAGGCGCTGGCGAACGTCATGCCGCGCTGGCTGCTGGATCGGCGTCTCAATCCGCCGGGCGAGGTGCGCCAGGCCATTGCCACCCAGCTCGAGGAGTTCGACGACCTGCCAGCTGACGTGCCGCTCGTCCCCTTGATGCTGTCTCGTCCCTCGGCTCCCGCCAAACCGTGAGAGCTGTCGTTCAGCGCGTGAGCTCGGCGAGCGTGACCGTGGCCGAGCGGGTCACTGGCGAGATCGGCCCGGGCCTGCTCGTGCTGCTGGGGGTTGAGCAGGGCGACGGTCCAACCGATCTGCAGTACATCGCGTCAAAACTTCGTGACCTGCGGATCTTCGCGGACGCTGACGGCAAGATGAACCGATCGGTGCTCGACGTGCAGGGCGGCGTGCTCGTGGTGTCGCAGTTCACGCTGTCGGGCGACGCCCGCAACGGCCGGCGGCCCTCATTTGCCGCGGCCGCTCCGCCGCAGGTTGCCCGCGCGCTCTACGAAGAGGTCGTGCGAGAATTGGCGGCGAGTGGCCTGCGCGTTGCCACTGGCGAGTTCCAGGCCATGATGCAGGTGTCGCTGGTCAATGACGG
>SXGQ01889486.1_pt1 | contig 24359 bp, 19 predicted proteins | sample 3178371 | NCBI WGS metagenome assembly SXGQ01 (sample SAMN11356859, study PRJNA531348) | freshwater metagenome | isolation source: freshwater sample F1-20 | place: China: Fuxian Lake, Yuxi | collected 2017-12-25 | reverse complement strand
TGTCAATGCTGTCGGAGACTACGGGGTCCAAGCCGGTGGTCGGCTCGTCGTAGAAGACGACCTCCGGCCGGTAGATGATGGCGCGCGCGAGGCCAACGCGCTTGCGCATGCCGCCGGACAGCTCGGCGGGAAGTTTTCCCGCGGCGTTCTCCAGCGAGAGGATCTGCAGGGACCGCATCACCTTTTCGCGGATCGCGGCCTCGGAGCCGAGCCGGTGCTCGCGCGGGTAAAGCGCGAGGTTGTCGTACACGGTCATCGAGTTGAAGAGCGCGCCCGCCTGGAAAACGAGCGCCATGCGCACGCGCCCGCGGGTGGCGGGATCGGCGGCGTCGTGTCCATCGACCAGGACGCGGCCGGCGCTCGGCCGTTCGAGACCGACGACCTGCTTCAGGAGCACGCTCTTGCCCGAGCCGCTGGGCCCCATCAGCACAAAGATCTCGCCAGGTTTGACCGTCAGCGAGATGCCGTGCAGGACCGGGAAACCACTGAAGTCCTTCGAGAGGTCCTCGACGGAAACCCCCACGGCGGCGGAGTCCGGGCGGGCGGAGGAGACGGGAGCGGAAGCGTTCATGGCGGGGCTCACATCAGCGCCTTCGTGACGAAGTAATCCAGCACGAGGATGAGGATGAGGGACGTGACCACCGCGCGCGTCACGGAGGCGCCGATCTCCCGCGGGCCACCGCGCGTGTTTAGGCCGATGTTGCAGCAGACCAGCACCACGGCGAACCCGAAGATCTCCGCCTTTACGAGGCCGTTCAGCACGTCACCGAAATCCATGTACTGCCGCATGGTCGCGAAGTAGGAGGCGGGCTCGATCGAGATGAAGTTGGTGTATTTCGCGACGATCGCGCCGCCGAACCAGCCCACGAGATCGGACATGATCGTGAGCACGGGCATCATCGCCAGGACGGCCGCCAGACGCGGCAGCACGAGCATGCGCGCCGGCGGGATGTTCATCGTCTCGAGCGCGTCGACCTCCTGGTAGACCTTCATGGAGGCGAGCTCCGCCGCGATGGCCGAGCCCACGCGGCCGGCCAAGAGCACGGCGGCCATCACCGGCCCGAGCTCGCGCGCCATCGAGAGACCGACCAGCAGGCCGATGAATTGCTTGGGACCGATGTTGGCGGCCGCGTAGCCCGATTGGAGCGCGAGCACGCTGCCGATGAAGAAGCTCAGGATGGCGACGATCGGCAGCGTCGTGTAGCCGATCAGGTAACATTGCTCGATGAAGCGGCCGAACTGCCGCGGTAGTGTCGGAAGATGGCGCGCGGCCTCGAACAGCAGACTCAGACAGCTCCCGATCCCCTCAAGCACGCGCACGAACGGCCGTACCGCCTGCCTGGGAGCGGAGGTAAGGATGGATTCGTTCTCCTCGGAGGCTTGGTTCGGTTCAGAGGCCATCGGAAGGCGGGGATGAAAAGCGGAGCGCGAAGAATTTCCAGCCGCTCCGGGCGTCGCGCTCCAGACCGAGCAGCCCGTTCCCGAGCGCCAGCCGGCGGGCATTCCCCGCGCGCACGCTGGAAAACAGCGGCCCCAGGTGGAATTCAGAGCGGTTTTCGCGGGGCCGGTGCTCCCACGTGACGGCATCCCAAAGCAATGAGGTCCGCGCGCCTTCCCCGGCTTGGCCCTCGTGGCGTGCGAGGGCGAACAGCGGTGACCAAGCCTGACGCACCTTCACGTTGCCGGGCAGGAAGACCTCAAGCGGACTCAGCAACTGCCATTGGCGCCGGCCACGTCCGTCCTCCCAGTGACTGAAAAGCGGCCAGACATGCGTGAGGGTCGCGGCCGAACCGTCGGAGCGACCCGCCGCGCGTTGCGATTCGTGCCAGTAGAGAAAATAGAGAAACTGGCTGCGCGAACGATCGACGCCTTCCTCGGTCCATTCCATGTGTCGCGCGAGGGGCCAGAGGTACCACCACTTCGCCTGCCCCTTGATGACCGAGTGGCTGTAGAACGGCGCCCAGCGGTTGATGTACGCCTCATCGCCCCGGCCCTGCACCAGCAGCGGCCAGAAGTAACGTTGTTCGGAGTAGCGGACGGGTGCGTTGCGCTCCGTGTAGCCGAACAGCGGCCAAACAAACGTTTCGTTCACGTACCCCGGCCCGGTGCTTCGGCTGAAGAAGGGCAAAAAAGCGGTCTCCCGCCGCGGCGCGGTGCCGGCTGGATCGTCCGGATCTGGTTGCCGCACCCGGTCGTGTCCTAACGGCCAGAGCACGTGCGTTTCCGACATTTCTCCCGGGCGCTCCACGGTGCTATAGAGCGGCCAGACTCCCCAGCCGCGCGCGGCTCCGCGGGTGGTGCGCACGAAAGGCCATGGAGCGTACGTCGTGACCGCACTCCGCTCTTCCACCTCCGCAAAGAACGGGAAAAAGACCCACGAGACGCGCTCGAGGCCGAACTTCTGTCGAACCGTTCCTAAAACAGGGAAGAGCGCACGATAATTGAGAGTCGCATCCTCGAATTCCCGCTCGAACCAGAAAGGTGTGACTTCGAAGCGATGCCGGGCGTCGAAGGCCTCGGGCGCCGCCGCACCCGCGAACCGGCCCTCGCGACGGACCAGTTCCAACAGACTCCAGCGGTAGTTGCCGCCGTCCTCCGCATAATTGAACAACGGATAGAGGATGTGCGCAGACCGGAAGCCGCCCGCCGGATCGCGGAACTCGACCCAAAAAGGACGGATACCCCTGGCCGTTCCGCCCGACTCACCACCGGCCGGTGTGGATAAAACAAAAGGACCGAGACCGCCCCGACGCGCATCGGCCCGCCCCGCGCCTGCGTTACCCGGACGATACACCGACACGGGCCAGCCGTTGATTTCCCGCGCCGTGACCTCTGCCAAAGGCACCGCGGTTTGGGCGCGCGTCTCCAGCCCGGCAGAGAACATGCCGGCCACGGAGATGAAAATCGTAAGACCCTTTTTCAGAATGATTTGGAATAGCCGCCGACGCCTGCACAACGGTCCCCGCGAGATGCGGCCGCCTGTGAAGCGCCCAAACAGTAGAAAGTTGGTCATCCCTGACCGCCGCGCAAACGCTATGTTTCCCGCTAAACGGTGTTTCCCACTTCGGGCTATTCGGGAAACGAGATTGAAGAAAAGGCCGCCAGCGCGCGTGGTAGGCCGCGCCGAATGTCGTCGCATCCCGCCCACCTCCGTTCGCGCCCGCGCGCGCACCCGGCTCGATGAGAATCAGTGGGGGCAAAGCCCGTGGAATCGAGCTGAAGGTGCCCAAGGGTGACCGCGTGCGCCCGGCGACCGACGGGCTGCGCCAAGCGGTATTCTCCAGCCTCGCCGCCGCGATTCCGGGAGCGCGTTTCCTCGATCTTTTCGCGGGCAGCGGGGCCTATGGATTGGAAGCCTTCAGTCGTGGCGCCACCGGCGGATTGTTTGTGGAACGCGACGCCCGCGCCGCCGCCTGCATCCGGCAGAACATCGAAGCGGTCGCCCGCAGCGTCGGCGCGATTGGCGCCGCGGATCTCAGCGTCACGCAGGCCGATGCCCTCCAGATCGCCGCCGCCCCGCCCGGGCCTGTGCCGGATCTCGTGTTCATTGATCCGCCCTACGAGATCATCCCGGAGGTCGCGCCGATGCTCTTCGAGCGACTGACCTCTCTATTCGCCGGCCGGCCCTCGGCGATTGTCGTCTTTGAGCTGCCGGGCGAACTCAATCTCGCGCCCGCAGGCTGGAGCCTTGTGAAACGCCTCGGTAAGGGAGCCCGCCAACCCACGGCGGCGTTCTTCCGCCCAAAGCCCTGAAATCAACCGGATGGGGTCAGGGCGTTGGGTGTTTGATGCCCGGATCAGCGAACGCCTAACGCCCTGACCCCATCCGCTGGGACTATTGGTCCGCGTCAGTAAGTCGGAAGACGATCGGCACGCGCACCCGCGTGTTGACCGGACGGCCGTTCCTCTGGCCGGGACGAAATTTCCAGCGTGTCACACCCGTCACGGCGGCCTCCTCGAACCCCGGATGGGAACCCTCGACCGCCGTGGCGCCGACCACGCGGCCTTCAGTATCCACCACGAATTCCACCACCACCCTGCCCTCGACCAAGTCGCGTTTCAGCGCGAAGGGGAAAACCGGCGCCACCTGGACGACCGCCTCCGGATGCCGGTCGAGCTCGGCGATGCTGAAAATGGCTCCGATGCGCGAGCGCAACTCCAGCCCGCGGCGGATGTTCTCCGGAATGACGGAGATCCGCGCATCGCCCAGGTCCGGCTTCTCGAGCAACGATGAAAAATCGAGGGCCTGCACGAAATCATCCGGCCGCGGGAGGCTCGGTACATCGGCCTGCATCGGCACGGGTAGCGCGAGGTCGGGCGGCGCGTCGTCGCCGCGGTTCGAAGCCGGCTCCGGCTCCTCCTCGAGCTCCCCCCCCTGCGGGGGAGCCAGCATGACCGTGATCGTCTCCACCGCAGCCGCCGGGTACGCTTTAGGCTCGGGGCGCCGTACACCGAGGAGAAGCGCCGCGTGCAGGGAAAGCGAAAGCACCACCGCGAGCGCCAGCCGACCCCGAATCCTGTCTCCAGTCCGGTAATGAACGCCATCACCCGCGGACCGCGCGGCGGTCTGCGCACCGGTAGCGGAAAGTCTCGCTGGGAAAAGCGTCCCGGCGGGCAGAGGAAAGCCGTGAGACATGCGTCGATTCTACGCTGCCCGGGCACGCCGGGCCCCGCGCCGTTTGGCTCGCACCGCGCGCCGTTTGCCAAACCGCCCGCCCTAAGGGGTCAGGGCGTTGGGCGTTTGCGGAGAGTACTTTTAAACGTTCAACGCCCTGACCCCGTTGATGCGGCCCGGGGCAAGAAATGCCGGGCTCTTCACATGCCGCGCGCACCATCGGCGCTTCCGCGGCCGCGAGACCGATCCAAGGATCCAGCCGTCAACTCCCACCCCACGAGCGAGAACTGGAAATCCCGTGCCGTCTCCCCCGCCGATGTCGTCTCGGCGGTGGGAAGCGGATCGAGCCTATTTCTGCACGGCGCATGCGCCACCCCGTGGCCGCTCGTGGAGGCGATGTGTGCGCGTCGCGACCTAGAGGGAGTCCGGCTCTACCACCTCCATACCGCCGGGCCGGCGCCGTTCGCCGAACCGGGACGGGAGCGTGAGTTCCGGTCCGTATCCTTGTTCACCGGCGCCCCGCTGCGGCGGGCGGTGAATGAGGGCCGGGCCGACTTCGTGCCGATTTTCCTCTCCGATATCCCGGCTCTCTTCACTTCGGGCCGCGTGCCCCTCGATGTCGCGGTGCTGCAGGTGTCGCCACCCGACCGACACGGGATGTGTTCGCTCGGAACCTCGTGCGACGCCGCCAAGGCCGCGGCGGAATCGGCCCGCCTCGTCCTGGCCGAAATCAACGAGCAGATGCCCCGCACGCACGGCAACAACGTGCTCCCGTTCGAGCGCATCCACGCCTTCATCGCGACCGACCGGCCGCTCGCCGAACACCAGCCCGAACCGGAAACCGCGATCGAGGCCCGGATCGGGGAGCTCGTGGCCGGCCTGGTGGAGGACGGCTCAACCCTCCAGATGGGCATCGGCGGCATTCCCGACGCCATGCTCTCCCGGCTCCATCAGAAGCGCGATCTGGGGATCCATACGGAAATGTTCTCCGACCGTGTCGTCGACCTGGTCGAGGCCGGCGTCGTCACCAACCGCGCGAAAACGGTGGGCCAAGGCCGGCTGGTGACCAGCTTCGTCACCGGCACACGCCGTCTGTTCGACTTCGTGCACGACAACCCGCTGGTGTCGTTCCACCCGTGCGACTGGACCAACGACACCGCGGTGATCCGCAGGAATCCCCGCGTGGTCGCGATCAACTCCGCGCTCCAGGTCGATCTCACCGGCCAGGTCTGCGCGGACTCGCTCGGGCACCGGATATTCTCCGGCATCGGCGGCCAGCTCGATTTCATCCGCGGCGCGGCGCTCTCCCCGGGCGGCAGACCCGTGATCGCGCTGCCCTCGACCGCCGCGGCCGGAAGCATCTCGCGGATCGTCACCCAGCTCGATCCGGGTGCCGGTGTGGTGACCACGCGCGGCCACGTGCACTGGATCGTGACGGAGTTCGGAGCGGTGAACCTGCACGGGCTGACCCTCCGGGAAAGGGCCGAGGCGCTGATCTCGATCGCGCATCCGGAATTCCGCGCCACCCTGCGGCGCGAGGCCGCGGCCGTGCGGCACTTTCCCGCGTTTTCCCCGCGGCCCCCCGGGCCTTCCGCGAGCGCTCCGGTCTAGACGCCCGCTGGACGCTGTTGCGCGGGTAGGAGACCCTGGTGCAGGAACTCGCGATGCTGCTCGGCGTGAAATACCGCCGCGAGGCGCCCGGGCAGTTCGCGCACCCGAACCTCTTCACACTTCTCAACTCCGAGGGCGAAATCGCGTATCAGACCCAGGGCCTGTTGGGAGATGTCTCGCCGGCCGCGCGAATAATCGCTGCCCTCCCCCGCTGAGTTACCCCTCTGATGCGCGCCGTCCGCCTGCTTCCCGCCGCCCTTCTCACGGTCACGGCCTTCGCCGCTGAACCGACCTCGCTCGAGGAAGCGGTGGCGGCAGGCAAGTTATCGATCAACGCCCGCCTGCGTTACGAAGGCGTGACGCAGGCCGGCCTGCGCGACGCCAACGCCCTCACCTTGCGCGCGCGCGTGGGCTACACGACGGCCTCGCTCCGGGGGTGGCGGGCGATGGCGGAGCTGGAAAACATCACCGCGGCCGACGGCGACGCCTACAGCCAGGCGGGCCTCAATGCGGGCGGGGCCGGCCGGGCCTCCGTCGGTGATCCGGAGACCACCGAGCTGAACCAGGCGTTCCTTTCCTATCAGCGCGCCGGAACGATTGTTTCCCTCGGGCGGCAGAGGCTCGTGCTCGATAACGCCCGTTTCGTCGGGGAGGGAGCCTGGCGGCAGAACCAGCAGACGTTCGACGCGCTTTCCGCGCAGGACCGCAGCCTCGCGAAGACCACGCTCACCTACGCCTATCTCAACCGCATCCACCGCACGGTCGGCGACCGTCATCCCCAGGGAAACTGGGCGTCGTCCTCCCATATCTTCAACGCCGCCTACGCCGGGCTGCCGGGTGGCACCCTCGCGGGCTACGGCTATCTCCTCGACCTGCCCGGTTCCCGCGCCAACTCGTGCGCGACCTACGGCGCTAGCTTCAGCGGCTCGGCGGTCATTGCCGGGGATGTCCGCTTGATCCATCGCGTGGAGTTCGCGCGGCAGACCGACCACGGTTCCAGCGCGCTCTCCTACTCAGCCGGCTATCACTCGCTCGCAGTCGGGGTCGGCGTGCCGTCGGGCAGCTTCGCTGTCGGGCAGGAGCGGCTGGGAGCAGATCGCGCCGCGGCCTTCCGTACGCCGATCGCCACGCTGCACGCTTTCAACGGCTGGGCCGACGTCTTCACCACCACGCCGGCCGCCGGACTGCGGGACGCTTACGCGCGCGCCTCGCTGAACCTGCCCGCGGCGGTGACCCTCAACGTCATTCTCCACCGCTTCACCCTCGATCGTACCGGCGCCCGCGCGGGTGACGAGTGGAACGCGCAGGTGATCCGGAGATTCGGCGCGGCGTGGACGGCGATGGCGAAGTACGCCGATTTCCGGCGCGACGCCCCCGCGTTCTCCGACGTGCGCAAACTCTGGTTCCAGCTCGAGTTCACGCGCTGAAAGGACGTCCTGAAATTCGGGAACCTCGACGTCTAGGCGCATGCTCACCGCGGAAATCGGCACGAGCCGCGAGACGCTTCACCGCACCTTCGCGCGCCTGCGCACGACCGGTCTGATCGAGTTCCTCTGAATCAACGCTCCGCCTGCCCGACTGCGCCCCGCTGGATACCCGTTTCCGCCGACCGCTCGGCAAGGATTTACCAGCCGCGACGGAACCCCCGCAAAGCCCGTCGCGTCACAGAACCGGTGTGGCCGCGGCTGAAGCCGCGGATGATGCCGCATCGCCTCACGGCCGAAGGCGTTTCCGACGGCTCCGCGGTTCCAACCGCGGCTGCACGACAGTTGCTTCACCAAGAGATCCTTTCGCTCAATCGGACCGCCGTACGCCCATGCCGGAGGCTGGGGTCCGATGACTCCGGCCTGTCTAGGAAAAGCAAAACGCCGGCCCCGACGGGGGCCGGCGTTGCTCTAAGGAAGCCTCTTCAGTTCACAGCTTCTTCGTCAGCTGCAGCGAGAAGCTGCGGCCGCGGGCGAGGGTGTTGTGTACCGAAGGCTCGTAGCCGCGGGAATCGGCGGACAGCGGCGGCTCGAGATTGAAAAGGTTGTTCACGCCGAAGCGCACGCTGGTGTCGTTGAGCCAGCGGTTGCCGCCGGCGAAACGGTACGACAGGTGCAGATTATAGCTCGTGGTCTGCTTCACGATGAAGCGGTACGAGTAGGCCCCGTTGTTGAAGACCGGCATGATGTAGCCCGGGTTGCCCAGCGAGTCCCAAGTGGCCTTGGTCGTGGTGGCGTTGACGTCGGTGAAGCGGCCGACGTGGTACATGCCGAGGCCGGCGCCCCAGCGGTCCTTGCGCCAGGTGAGCGTGGTGGCGCCGCGCCAGACGGGGGTCGCGCCGCCGACGTTGGCGCTGTTGCCGTTGCGGTACTCGGTGCGCGGCGCACCGGGCGAGGAGTAAGCGTGGTAATCGTTGAGATAGGTCCAGTTGGTCCCGAGATTGAACTGGCCGACCGCAAACCGCGGGAAGCGGTAGTTCACATCGAAGTCGAAGCCGTTGGTGAACTGCTCCGACTTGTTGAAGTAACTGGTGCGGAGGATGTCGATGGAGCCCACCACCGCGCGCTGGTTGCCCGGAGCCCGCGTCGCGTTGTAGGCGGCGAAGAAATCACGGTCGGCCTGGGTCGGGGCGAAGCGCACGACGGAAGGATCGCCCTTGTAGGCCCCGGTGCCGCTGCCGAGGTCGATCTGCGCGATGGTCTTGCCGGCCGCGAGCTCGGCCTGCGTGGCGGCGAGGAGCGCAGCGGTGTCGTCGGCGATGCCTCCGCCGGAGGAGATGAGGCTCTTCTGCCGGATCTCGTAGTAATCGACGGAGACGGAGAGCCCCTTGATCCCGGGGACCTCGACGACGAAGCCGGCCGATTTGCCAGTGGCCTCCTCCGGCTTCAGCTGACGATTGCCCGAGGCGACGCTGCGGCGGTTCGAGGGGCCGTCGGTGATGAGCCCGGTGACGGCGCTGCGGTAGGTGTCGGTGCTGCCGGTGACGGTGCGGATGAGCGTGCCTGTGAAGAGCTGCGCGAGGTTGGGCGCGCGAAAGCCCTCGTTGTAGGATCCCCGCACCATGATCCACGCCACGGGCTTCCAGTTGACGCCGTACTTCGGCTTCGTGGTGTCGCCGAAGTCGGTGTAGCTCTCGTAGCGGGCGGAGGCGCTGAACTCGAGCGCCTCGACGAGAGGCAGGCGGTTGGAGCGTCCGACCACCGGCAGCACGGTCTCCGCGTAGAGCGCGGCGACCTGACGCCGGCCGTGCGTGTCGGAGTTGGGCGAGAAGCCCAGGAAATCATTCGTGGACGGATCCAAGCCGGAATCGGGCGGATTGAGCCCCGCGTAGGGCGGCCGGTAGTCACTGTAACCCTCGAAGCGGTACTCGCCGCCGAAGGCGCCGCTCATCCTCTGTCCCGCCCACAGACGGAGGAGATCGCCGCTGGCGCGGAAGTCTCCGCTGAGCAGCCGGGTGATACCGTTGCGGATGAAGCTGGAACGGAAGGTGGACTGCACGCTCTCGGGATTCACGTATGGCCCGGTGACAACGAGCTGGCCGTTCTGCACCGCGAAAGTGCGGGTGAACGGGTTGAAAGCCTTGGTCGGGTCGCTCTGGTTGATGGCGGCGACGAGCAGGCTCTTCCGGGTCGGCCCCTCCTCGTTCTCGATCACCCGGGAGACGGACCAGAGCCCCGCGGCCTCCCATGTCCATGAACCGGGAAGCTTGCCCCGCAGGCCGGCGACGCCGCGGTACACCGCGTTGTCGACGTAGTCGGTGCGGGTCGCGAGATCGGTGAGACGCTTGTTGGTGATGGACACCGCGGCGGGCGTGCCGGTGAGGCGAGGGGTGCCATCGGTGTTGGGCGCCCCGGTCGGGGACCAGAAGCGGTTGCCGAAGGGGTTCCAGGGATTGGTGACCGGAACGATAATGAACCCATCCGTGCTCTGCGTAATTCCGTCGGGCTCGCGGTAGGTGATGCCCTGCGACTGGTAAAGGGAGGCGTCGATGAAAGCGGTGAGACGATCGGAGAGGTCGTACTCGGCAGAGGCGAAGACGTTCGTGCGGCGGACCTTCGGCTGGATCACGCGGTGGGCGTTGTTGTTCCAGTAGAAATCGCGGGTGACCCCGGCGCGGGACGGCGTGGCGGTCCCGAAGGTGACACCGCCGGTGCCGTTGGGCTGGAGCACGAACAGACCGGAGGTGGCGGCGAGCGTCGCGGGAATGCCGGCCGGGCGGCTGCCGGTGAAGCCGGTGACGAATCCGGTCGGGGCCGTCGCGGTGACCGTGCCGAGCAGGAAGTTGCCGTACTCGGTGGTGGCGGACCGGGCGTTGAAGGTGGTGGTGGTCGGCGCGTCCCAGGGAGCCGGCGCGAGGTTGGAATGATCGGCGTCGGCCGAGAAGGCGCGGTCGCGGGTGTAGATGGGGGCGCGGCGGTAGTAATCGGCGGTGATCATCGCGCGGCCCTTGCCCTGGGCGAAACCGAGGCCGTGCGTGAGCGTGGCGCGGAACTCCTGGCCGTCGCTCTGATCCGTCTGCGCGTAGCGCAGGGAAAGCTCCGTGCCGCGGAACCCCCGCTGCATGACGTAGTTCACGACGCCCGCGACGGCGTCGGTGCCGTAGACGGACGAGGCGCCGTCGCGCAGCACCTCGACGCGCTCGAGGCCGCGATTCGGAAGCTGGTTGATATTGGTCGAAAGCGTGGGAACACCGGCCTCGCCCTGACTGATGGCGTGGGGCACGAGGCGCCGGCCGTTGAGGAGAATAAGCGTGTTGCTCGAGGCGATGCCGCGGAGCGAGACGCTTGCGTTGTCACCGCGCGCGGTGGCCCCGAGGGTGGCGGTCTCGTTGCCGGGAAGGCCGGTGACCTGCGGCATCGCGGTGATCAGGTCGGAGGGCTGGGCGGCGTCGCGCACCTCGATCGCGCCCGCATCGATGACGGTCACGGGCAGGACCTTCTCCACGTCGAGACGCTTGATGTTGGAACCCGTGACGGTGAAGGCCTCCAGCTTGACGGTCTCTTCGCCGGTGCGCGGCGGAGTGGGCGCGGTTTGGGCCCCGGCGAACGGGACCAGGGAGAGAGCCAGCGCCACGATGAGGCGACGGAGGGGGGCGGTGCGGTTCATGGTTGGGGAAAGATACGGGAGGGCCATCGGGAGGGACGCAGCAAAGTGAAGTCGGTGACGCCAGACCGGACGGGTGACAAAGCTATAACATGGGCGCCTTCTGACCCCGCGCAACCCGCCCCGCCGGAGCCGGAGGATCATTTCATCGGCTCCACATGGACAGAAACGTCGCTAATCCGGTGCGCGGCGGAGGCGACGAGCGCGTCCTTCACCGCGTGGGCGATGGCATGGCCGGCGGTGACCGTGAGGTTGCCGTCCACCCGCACCTGGATGTCGACCAAGTGCGTGAGACCACTCTTGCGCATCCGCACCTTGTCGAGCGCAAGCACCCCGGGGACAGCAAGCGCCAGCGCCCGCACTTCCCGCTCGAAACCGGCGGGCACCGCCGCGTCCATCACGTCGCTCTGCGCCCTCAGCACCATGATCGCGCCATTGAAGGCGATCCCTGTGCACGCGAACAAGGCCGCCCAATCGTCCGCGACCTCCCAACCCGGGCCGCCCCAGAGGGCGAGGGAGATTCCCGCGAAAGCCGCCGCCGAGGTCATCGCGTCGGACCAGTGGTGCAAGGCCTCAACGCCGAGGGCCGTGCTGCCGGAAGCCTCCCCCGCCGCGCGAAGGCGACCCGAAAACCAGAGTTTCAACCCCACCACAAGAGCCAGCACCAGCAGGGTCCACCGCGCCGGCGCCGCGTGCGGCGTGACGATCCCGCGGACGGCGTGGTAGCCCACGACGCCGGCCATTACGAAAACAAAGGCCGCGACGCCCAGGGCCGCGAGGGCCTCCGCCTTGCCGTGGCCGTACGGGTGATCGGCGTCGGGCGGACGCGCCGCCACCCGGAAGCCCGCCCAGATCAGGAGCGAGGAAATGACGTCGAGCATCGATTCCGCGGCGTCGGCCACGAGCGCGTGGGTATTGCCCAGCAGACCGCCGGCCAGCTTCACCGCGGCGAGCCCCAGATTCAGCCCGGCGCCTCGCAAAACCAGACGCGCGCCGGTTTCGGCGTGGCTGGAGGCGCGGTCAGAAGACGGGATCTCCCCGGACATGCGGGCGCAATCTGCACCCATCCGCCGCCCGCGGCAAACCGTCGCTTGTCCGGGGAGCCACCGGTCCGAGCGCGTCGTTGACCAGGAACGAACCGGCGGGCAGCGTTACGCCCCATGACGGCGCCAACCGCGATGTCAGCCCAGGACCCAGTGAAGCAGTTTTCCGTTTTCGCGGAGAACCGCGTGGGCCGCCTGCACGACCTCACCGCGCTGTTTAAGCAGCACGACGTCCACCTGATGGCGCTGACGGTGCTCGACACCACTGACAGCGCCATCGTGCGCATGGTGGTCGACGATCCCGACAAAGCGCGCGAGCTGATGGTGAACAACGATTTCCCCTTCACCGAGGGCGAAGTGCTCGCGGTGGAGATCACCGACGAGTCGCAATTGACCGGCGTGCTGGCGGCCCTTTTTGAGGCCGAGATCAACGTACACTACGTCTACAGCTTCATCAAACGCCCCGAGGGGCGGAGCGCGCTGGCGATCAACGCGGAGGACACGGACGTGGCGGCTCAATCCCTGTCGCGACGCGGTTTCCGGGTGCTCACCCAGGGCGAGATCTCACGCTGAAGGCGCCGCCGGGATCGGATCGGATCACCCCTGGACCTCGGCCATCTTATCGGCCTCCAGCTCGTAAAGACCGGTCATGTAGCCGTTCTCGAACATGGCGCCGACCTTGAGCTGACCGTAGAAAGCCACGGGGATATCCATCATCGGCGCGACGCCCTTCTTCATCTTAACGATCACCCACTCGTTCATGTTGGGAACCGTGCCAAAGCAGCAGGCGAGCGTGTTGCGCATCAGCAGGAACTCGACCACGAGGCCCTTCTCCATTTTCACCGGCACCATGTAGCCGGTGACGACGGCCTTCTTGCCGTTCCAGCCCTTCACGATCGGCGGGATCTGCTCCTCGCCGGAAGGGGGCTTGGCGTTGGGATCAGCCGCCGGGTCGAAGGGCGGCGGGGTGAACACGTACGAGGAGAGCTGATCGAACCCGAGCTTGAGGTAGCCGTTCTCAGACGGCGGAGCCTGCGTGACGGGCGGCGCCGGATAGGGCGCGGGGATCAGGGATGGGTCGGGGGCCGGTTGCGCCAGCAACGACGCGGCCGTGACGACGAGTGAGACCAAAAGGGAGCGCGCTCGCATGATTCCGTGACTGTAGACGGGGTCGCCGGATCGTCAAAAGGGAATTGCCCGCCGCGTTCACCGGGCGACGCCTTCGGTTGCGAGTTCGGACTAACTCGCAAGCAGGCAACCGGGCCTCGCGGGAAATTGCCGGTTGAACGCGCGCGCGCGCCTTCTTTGATCACAGAACACGGCGCCCAAACCGGGCCGCCGGGTCGCCTCGTCACCCTCCGCCGACTCTTTCCCACATGCCCAATCCCTGGACCGGAAAAGGAAATCCCTACACCCGCGAGGAGGTGCGTGCGCGCCTCCAGGCCACGCTCGACAAGGGCAAGGCGATCATCGCCGCCGGCGCCGGCGCCGGCATCAGCGCCCAGTTCATCGAGAAGGGCGGCGCCGACCTCATCATCATCTACAATAGCGGCCGCTTCCGCATGATGGGCCACGGCTCCACCGCCGGCATGATGGCTTACGGCGACGCCCACGCCATCGCGATGGAGATCGGCGAGTTTGAGGTGCTGCCCGTCGTGGAGGAAGTCCCCGTGATCTGCGGCGTGCACGCCACCGATCCCCGCCGCCGCATGTGGCACTGGCTCGGCAAGGTGAAGGAGATGGGCTTCTCCGGCGTGAACAACTTCCCCACCCACACCATCGTCGACGGACATTTCCGCGGCGTGCTGGAGGAGACCGGGATGAGCGTGCGCAAGGAGTACGAGATGGTCGCCCTCGCGCGAAAGATGGATCTGTTTTCCATCGTCTACGTCGGCTCGCCCGAGGAGGCCGTCGAGATGGCCAAGGCCGGCGCCGACGCCATCATCGCCCACGTGGGTACCACGGTCGGCGGCAGTATCGGCGTGCGCAGCGCCGTCGTGAGCTGGGAACACACCCTCAAGGTGACGCAGGACATCATCAACGCCGCCACCCAAGTGCGGAAGGACATCTTCTTCCTCGCCCACGGCGGGCCGATCAACACGCCCGAGGACGCCGACCGCGTGATCCGGCAGACGTCGGCCGTCGGCTTCGTTGGCGCCAGCAGCCTCGAGCGCATGGGCGTCGAGGAGTCGCTCACCGGCCTCACCCGCAAGTTCAAGTCCCTCACCGTGCCGCGCCGTTGAACGGCGCGCCGCGGCGGCGGGCGGCGACGCCTCCGCGGCACGTTTTCCCACCCGCCGCGTATCCGCGTCCACCCCCGCCGCGTCTCGCCCCGCCTCCTCATGAACCCCTCCGACCGCCGCTTCGTGCAGATCGCCGACGCCCTGCGCGAGCCCAACGCCTGGACCAACAACGAGTGGCTGTGCCGCCCCGATCTGGTGGCGGCCGAGAAGCTGCTGCTTGTCCGCGCCAACATGGATCCGATGCATTGCCATCCGTTCCACTACCACCCGCATCGCGAGGAAATCATCCACGTGGTCTACGGCCGCGCCGAGCAGTGGGTAGGCCAAGAACGCCGCATCCTCGGCCCGGGCGAGATCGCCCACATTCCGGCCGGCACCGTGCACGCCACGTATAATCCCCACGCGGAACCCCTCGTGTTCCTCGCCATCCTGTCCCCGGCCAAGCTCCCCGCCGGCCAGGCCGAGGTGCCGGATCCCTGCGACGTCTCCACCCAGGAACCCTGGGCCTCGCTCCGCCGCGGCCTCCCGGCCTGCCGCACCCGCGCCTGAATATTTTCCACTCCTTCGTACCCCGCCGCCCCGGAACCATCTCCCCATGAAACGCCTCCTGCTCCTTGCCCTCGCCTTCGCGTCCGTCGCTTTCGCGGCCGAGCCGCCGCTCCGCATCTTCCTGCGCTCGGGCCCCAAGTCGCACGGCCCCGGCGCCCACGACTACCCGCGCTTCAAGGCGGAATGGGTCCCGATGCTGCAGGCGCGCGGCGCGCAAGTCACCGCCGCCGACGCGTTCCCCACGCGCGAGCAGCTCGCGCAGACCGATGTGCTGGTCCTCCACGCGCAGGAGGCCGGCAACATTCCCGCCGCCGAGGACCGCGCCAACCTGATGGAGTTTCTCCGGCGCGGCGGCGGCGTCGTCGCCATCCACGCCGGCATGGTCACCCGCGATCCCGAGTGGTTCAAACCGATCATGGGCGGCACGTGGCGGCAGGGCGTCACCCGGTGGCTCGAGGCCCCGATGCATCTCTACTTCACCGACCGCGACCACCCGATCACCACCGGAGTCTCCAATTGGGCGATGAACGACGAGATCTACTACGACCTCGATCTACTGCCCGAGGCCCGCGTCCTCGCTACCGCCTACACCCCCAAGGCGATCGACACCGGAGGTCGCGGCAACCGCGAGGCCCAGGCCCGCGCCGCCGAGGCCGTCGCCCTCCGCAAGGGCGTCAACATCTACGACATCCAGCCGCAGATGTGGACCTACGAACGCCGCCTCGAGGGCGCCGCGAAGCCCTACCGCGCGTTCGTCTCCATCCCTGGTCACCTTTACGATAACTTCAACCGCGCCAACTACCGCGCCATCCTCCTCCGCGGCATCGCCTGGGCCGGTCAGCGCGCCAATGTCGACGAGCTTTGCCGCCCCGAGGAACTCGGCGACACGCTCCGCTACCCGGCCGACGGCCCGACGCATCCGTCCAAGGCCGCCGCCAAGATCGAGGTCCACCCCGAGTTCAATCTGTCCCTCGTCGCCGCCGAGCCGCTGGTGAACAAGGTCATGAACCTCGACTGGGACGAGCGCGGTCGCTTGTGGGTCGCCGAGACCCCCGAGTATCCCAACGGCCGCCGCGTGCCGAACGTCGAGGCTTGGAAGGACAGCGGTTACCTGCGCGGCGCCCGCGCCGAGCGCGAACCCGAGGACCGCATCTCCATTCTCACCGACACCGACGGCGACGGCGTCATGGACCGCAGGCAGGTGTTCGCCGACAAGCTCGAGCTCGTCACCAGCTTCGTGCTCTACCGCAACGGCGTCATCGCCGCGACCGCGCCCGACATCTGGTTTCTGGAGGACACCAACGGCGACGGCGTGGCCGATCGCCGCGTGAAGCTCTACACCGGACTCGGCATCCGCGACACGCACGCTGTGATCAACAACCTCCGCTGGGGCCTCGACGGCTGGATCTACGCGACGCACGGCTACTCTTCGGGTGAAGTGAAGTCGGGCGACGGCCAGCGCACGTTCGCCACCGGCGGCAGCGGTGTGGTACGGTTCAAGCCCGACGGCTCCGCGTTCGAGCAGTACAGCAGCCGCAATGGCAACACCTGGGGCCTCGAGACCACGTGGGACGGGCAGATCTTCTGGACGCAGCCCACCAGCGGCACGGTGTTCTTCCACACCCTGCTACCCGAAAGCGTGCTGGCGAAGGGGAAGATCCCCGGCACGACCTCATGGAAGGGCATGATCGTGAACCAGCCCACGTTCCCGCTCATGACCTGGCCGGAACAGGCCTACGTGCAGATCGACCAAGTGGGCCGTTTCACCGCCGCGGCCGGCTGCGCCCTCTACGAGGGCGGCGCGTGGCCGGAACGCTGGAACTACAGTTACTTCACCGGCGAGCCGACGCTCAACATCGTCCATCACCAGTTCGTGCGGCGCGACGGCGTGAGCTACGACGTGAGCCGCGAGGCGGGCCGCGAGCAAACGGAGTTCATGCGCAGCCGCGACCTGTGGTTCCGCCCGATTGAAACCCGCATCGGGCCCGACGGCGCGCTCTACGTGATCGATTTCTACAACCAGGCGGTGATCCACAACGACACCCGCGGCCCGGTCCACGGCCCCGCCAACGCCGCGGTGCGCCCGGATCGCGATCATTACTTCTCCCGCATCTGGCGCGTGCAGCACAAGGAGGCGCGAAAGCTCGGCCTGCCCGCCCTCGATCGCCGCGACCTGCCGGGCCTCGTGCGCGCGATCGAGACGAACCCCAACGCCCATGTGAAGAAACTCGCCTGGCGCCTCGCGCTGGAGAACCACGGCGCGGCCGGCGCGAAGGCCCTCGCGGCCATCTCCCGCCCGCCGATCGGCAGCCTCGCCGAGCAGCGTCACGCCGCCGCCCTCGCCGCCACCACGCCCGCCCAGCGTGAGGCCGTCCTCGCCGAGTACGCGCGCGCCACCGATGACTGGACGCGTTCGGCGCTCATCGCCGCCGCGGCCGACCACGCCGCGGATTACCTGGCCCTCGCGCTTAGCGCGCCGAACTCCGCCGCGCTCGCGTCCATGGTATCGGCCCTCTCGCCCGCCGTCCCCACGGACCGCGCCGCCGCGCTCGTGCAGGCCGCCGCCAATGCCCCGGCCGCCAATGCGCCGGTGAAGGTCGCCCTGCTTCGCGGACTCGCCCAGCAGGAGAACACGCCGGCGGTTATCGACGCCGCCACTGACCGTCTGCTTCAACGTCTCCTCGGGGACTCCGCCACCGTGGCCGCCACCCTGCAGCTCGTCGCGAAATGGGATCGCACCGGCCAGCTCGCCTCCGCCGCCGAGCCGATCGTGCGCCAGATGCAGCGCGACCTCGTCGACCGCGCACAGCCTGACGCCCGACGCGCCGAGCTCGCCTCCAGCCTCCTCAGCCTGAAGCAGTCCCGCCCGGCGGCGCTTGCCGCGGTCGCCGAGCTGCTCGGCGAGCCGGGCACCTCCTCCAGCCTCCGCGGCGCGCTCACCGCCGCCCTAGGCGCCGCGCCCGGCAAGGACGCCGACGCCGTGCTGATCGGCGCGTTCAAGGCGACGCAGTCGCCGACGGTCTTCGAGCAGATCATCCGCCGGCCCGAGACCGCTCAGGCGTTGCTGGAAGCGCTACGCTCCGGCGCCGTTACGCCCAAGGAGGTAGGCCCGGGCAACCTCGCTCGCTTGCGCACCCACCCGAATCGCCCGGTCGCCAACGCCGCCGCGAACGTGCTCGAGAAACTGAGTCCCGAGGCCGGACAGAAGGACGACCTGATCGCGAAGCTCATGCCCGAGGTCACCAAGGCCGGCAACGTGGCCAACGGCCGCATGGTCTTCACCGCCGCCTGCGCGATCTGCCACAAAGACGGGGACATCGGCCTGCGCGACGTCGGCCCGCCCCTCGCCGGCATCGGCTCGAAGAGCACCCTCGAGTTGCTCACCCACATCGTCGATCCGAACCGCCAGGTGGAGCCCAACTACTGGCAGTGGAACCTCACGACCAAGAAGGGCGAAACGCTCGTCGGCGTCATCGTGAACGAGAACGCCAACACGGTCACGATCCGTAACCAAGGCGGCGACACCGAGGTGCGCCGCGACGACATCAGCGGCCGCGAGAACACGCGCCGTTCCCTCATGCCCGAGGGTCTTGAGGGCCTGGGGGCGGACGGCCTGAGGGATGTGGTCGCCTTCCTTGCCTCCACCAGCACGCCGGCCTCGGGCGGCGCCACTCCCGCGGCACCCGCTCCGGCCAAAAAGGCCGGCAAGGGTAAAGCCGCCAAGAACGGCGGTGCCATGCAGCAGACGGCGACGGCGGCCGCAGCCGCGGGCGCGCCAGCGACCGAAGGACCCAAGGAGGGCGGCAGAAACGATCGCCCGCTGCCTCCCGTCGAAAAGGTACAGTGGGAGGCGGGTAAAACCCGCGTGCTCGTCATCGGCGGCGGCAGCTCGCACAAGTTCACGGAGTTCTTCGGCGCGACTGACAGCGCCACGCTCCGCGCCGCCGGCTTCAGCGTCGCCTACACCGAGGACCGCGACCAGGCGGCCGCCGAACTCGCCGGGGCCGACGTAGCCGTGGTGAGCGTGAACCGGATGTTTTTCGACACCCCGGCCTACCGGAAGGCGCTGTTCGCCTTCGCGGCCGCCGGCAAGGGCATCGTGATGCTCCATCCGGGCACGTGGTACGCCTTCCCGAGCTGGCCGGAGCTGAACGCAAAACTCGTGGGCGGCGGCTCGCGCGGTCACGACAAGCTCGGGCCGTACTCGGTGAACGTGCTGAAGGGCGACCACCCCATCACGCGCGGCGTGCCGGCGAAATTCGAGGTGACCGATGAGCTCTACTACGTGAACGCGGAGCCGGAAAAGATCCCGGCCGGCACCGCCGCAATCGAGGTGCTCGCGGAGAGCTCACCCAGTATCAAGTACGGCAAGCCCCACCCAGTTGTTTGGATTACCCGCCACGACACTGCGAAGGTCGTGGGCCTCACCCTCGGCCACGACGAACGCACCCATGATCATCCCGCGTTCAAGACCCTGCTAGTAAACGCGGTGAAGTGGGTCGGCGGGAAGTAAGTCGCCTTGGGTCATGAGGTTACTTCATTTCTGGACCTTTAGGGCAGCTTGACAGCAAGCTGGTTTGCTGGTTTGCTGGCTCGGTGAAAACCACGCTCGATCTCCCGGAAGACCTCGTGCGGGAGCTCAAGCTCCGGAGTGTGCACGATCGCCTTAAACTGAAGGACCTCGCCGCAAGTGCCCTTCGTCGCGGCTTGGGCCTCGAAAGCACGGCGATGGCCAAGCCCGAGCAATTGCCCCAGGGCCTCGGTTTCAGCCCGCAAGGTTTCCCGGTGTTCAACTGCCGCGCCAAAACCCCGTCGAAGAAAATGAGCGCCCGGGATATCGTCGCCCTGGAACAGGAAATCATCGCCGAAGAGGATCTGAACCGTGGCGGGCTCGCTCGTTGACTCCAACGTCTGGGTCGCGGCGACCTTTTCCTCACACGAGTTCCACGCGACCAGCCTCGGGAGTCTCGAAGCGGCTACACCGGCCAACCCGGCCGTATTCTGCCGCGCGACGCAACAGAGCTACCTGCGCCTGGTGACTTCCCCGCGGATGCTCTCGCGCTACGGTGCCGAGGGCATGACCAACCGCCACGCCGTCGCCGCGCTGGCCGCGCTGGAGCGGCTTCCGTCGGTGCGGACGCGTGACGAGCCGCGCGGACTCACGGCGCTCTGGCATCGCCTGGCTTCGCGGGAAACCGCCTCCCCGAAGGTCTGGATGGACGCCTATCTCGCGGCTTTCGCCATCGCTGCCGACCTCGAACTCGTGACTTTGGATCGTGATTTCCAAGTCTACACGGCCGAAGGCCTGCGCCCGCGATTCCTCGCACCACCTTCCTGAACCGAAACGGCGAACCCCCGTCCTCCATGCCCACCATCGCCGTCGTCGGCACCTTCGACACCAAGGGCCCGGAACACGCGTTCATCGCCGAAAACATCCGCGCCCGCGGACACACCCCGCTCTTGATCAACGTGGGCTGCCTCGGCGCGCCGGCGGTCAAGCCCGACATCGCCTCCGAGGAAGTCGCCGCGCGCGGCGACGAGGACTGGCGCGCGATCCTCGCGCGGAAAGACCGCGGCGAATCCGTCTCCCTCATGGGCCGCGGCGCCGCGACGCTCCTCGCCGAACTGGCGGCCGCTGGCAAAATCCACGGCGCGATTTCCCTCGGAGGAGGAGGAGGCACCGCCATCGCAACCGCCGGCATGCGCGCCCTGCCGGTCGGCTTCCCCAAGCTGATGGTGTCGACCCTCGCGAGCGGCCAGACTGCGCACTACGTCGGCACGACCGACATCACAATGATGCCCGCCATCGTCGATGTCGCCGGCATCAACCGCGTCTCGCGCGCCATCTTCGCCAACGCCGCCGGCGCAATCTGCGGTATGGTCGAAGCCCGGCAGGCCTCGCCTTCGGCCACCGCCGACCGTCCGCTCATCGTCGCCAGCATGTTCGGCAACACCACGCCGTGCGTCACCGAGGCCAAACGGGTCCTCGAGGAGGCCGGTTACGAGGTGCTGGTCTTCGCCGCCACCGGCAACGGAGGTCGCGCGATGGAATCCCTTATCGGCAGCGGGCTCGTCGCCGGCGTGCTCGACATCACCACCACCGAATGGGCCGACGAACTCGTGGGCGGCGTGCTGACCGCCGGACCGGAGCGCCTCGACGCCACCGCGCGCGCGAGGACTCCCGCCATCGTGACCCCCGGCTGCCTCGACATGGTGAACTTCGGCGAGCCGTCGACCGTACCGGCGAAGTTCGCTGGCCGGAACTTCTACCAGCACAACGCGCAGGTGACGCTCATGCGCACCACGCCCGCGGAATGTGCCGAGCTCGGGCGGATCCTCGCGGAAAAACTCAACCGCTATCCCGCGCCGGTCACCTTCCTCATCCCGCGCCGAGCCATCAGCGTGATCAGCGCCGCCGGCAAACCGTTCCACGACCCGGCGGCTGACGAAGCACTTTTCTCCGCCGTGAAGGCCGGGCTGCGGCCCGACATCCCCGTCATCGAGCTCGACGTCGAGATCAACGATCCCGTGTTCGCGCGCGCCTGCGCCGAGACCCTGCTGCGCTCCCTCGTTCGCGCATGACGCCGGTCCTCGAGTGTGTCCCGAATTTCAGCGAGGGCCGCGATCCGGAGCTCATCCGCGCCATCACCGAAACGATCGGCGCGGTGCCGGGCGCGAAGGTGCTGCACGTGGATCCGGGCCACGGCGCCAACCGCACGGTTGTCACTTTCGCCGGCGCGCCGGCCGCGGTGACCGAGGCCGCGTTCCGCGCCATCCGCCGCGCCGGGGAATTGATCGACATGACTCGCCACCACGGCGAGCACCCGCGCCTCGGCGCGACCGATGTCTGCCCGCTGGTGCCGGTCAGCGGACTCACGCTCGACGACGCCGCGGAGCTCGCCCGCGCGCTGGGTGAACGCGTCGGCCGCGAGCTCAAACTGCCCGTCTACCTCTACGAGCACGCCCAGCCGGTTCCCGCCCGACGCAATCTCGCCGAGATCCGCGCCGGCGAGTACGAGGGGCTGGCGACGAAGATTCTTCGCCCGGAATGGCGGCCCGACTTCGGTCCGGCCGCCTTCGACGCCCGGCGCGGAGCCACCGTCGTCGGCGCGCGCGATTTCCTCGCCGCGTACAACGTCAACCTCGACACGCCCTCCCGCGACCTCGCGCATGAGATCGCCTGCGACGTACGCACCTCGGGCCGGGTGGTCCGCGACCCCGGCCGCGCGGAGAGGCGCGTCCCCGGCACGCTGTGTGCCGCGAAGGCGATCGGGTGGTACATCCCCGAATACGGCCGGGCGCAGGTCTCCATGAATCTCACCCGGCTCGCCGTGACGCCGGTGCATACCGCCTTCGAGGCGGTGCGCCACGCGGCCGCCAAGCGCGGGGTTCGCGTGACCGGGTCCGAGCTGATCGGCCTGCTGCCCCTGCGATGCCTGCTGGACGCGGGCCGGCATTTCGCGGAACCGGCTGAAGCCGGAGCCAGCGAGGATCGGCTGCTGGAAATCGCCGTGCGTGGACTCGGCCTGGACGAACTCGGACCCTTCGATCCCAAGGCGCGGGTCATTGAACACCTGCTGGACGCGGCCTGATGGTGAAGGTGAAAACGCGGGTTGGCAAAGCGGCCGCACCTCGCACCTTACCGCCATGCCCAACCGCCCCCTTCTCACCCTCGCGGCGCTTTCCGTACTGCCCTCCTTGAACGCGCAGACTCCTCCACCTGCGGATCCGTACGTCTGGCTCGAGGACGTGACCGCCGAGCGGTCGCTCAACTGGGCGCGCGACCGCAACACCGTCTCGCAACGGGAGCTGGAGGCCCAACCCGACTTCAAGCCGATCCAGGACCGGCTCCTCGCGATCCTCGATTCGAAGGAGCGCATCCCGTACGTCTCGAAGCAGGGCGCGCACTATTACAACTTCTGGCGCGACGCGCGGAACCCGCGGGGAGTCTGGCGTCGCACCACGCTGGAGGAGTACCGCAAACCGGAGCCGAAATGGGAAACGGTGCTCGACCTCGACGCCCTCGCCGCCGCGGAAAAGGAAAACTGGGTCTGGAAGGGCGCCGACTGGCTGGAGCCGGACCGCGACCGCGTGCTCCTCAGTCTCTCGCGCGGCGGCGCCGACGCGACCGTCACCCGCGAATTTGACCCGGTCACCAAGGCGTTCGTCGCCGGCGGCTTCACGCTTCCGGAAGCCAAGAGCGGAGTCTCCTGGCGCGACCGCAACACGTTGTACGTCGGCACCGACTTCGGCGCCGGCACCCTCACCGATTCCGGCTACCCGCGCGTCGTGAAGGAATGGCGGCGCGGCACCCCGCTCGCCTCCGCGAAGATCGTCTTCGAGGGCACGAAGACCGACGTAAGCGTCAGCGCCTACACCACCGTCGAACCCGGCTTCCGCCGCGATTTCGCGCGGCGCGGGGTGACTTTCTTCACCGCGGAGCACTTCATTCGCGACGGCGACGGTTTCCGGAAACTGGACCTGCCGGCGGACGCCCGGATGGGCACGTGGCGCGAATACCTGCTGGTGACGCTCCGCGCCGACTGGAAGACGGCGGCCCGCACCTTTCCGGCGGGTGCGCTCCTCGCGCTGCCGTGGGAGAATTTTCACGCCGGCCAACGTGACTTCGCGATCCTCTTCGAGCCCGGCCCCCGGAAGTCCCTCGCGGGCTACAGCCGCACGCGGCGTCACCTCATCGTCAATGAGCTCGATAACGTGCGGAACCGCCTGTTCCTGCTTACGCCGGAAGCGGCCGGAAAGTGGAGCCGCGAGCCCCTTGCGGCGCCGGAGTTCGGCAGCGTTTCCGCCAGCGGGATCGACGACGAGACGGATGACTTCTGGCTGAACGTCGACGACTTCCTCACCCCGCCGAGCCTCTACCGCGGCACGGTGGGCCAACCCAAGCGCGAGCTCCTGAAGCAGCTGCCGGGCCTCTTCGCCGCGGACGGTCACGAGGTCACCCAGCACGAGGCGGTGTCGAAGGACGGCACGCGCATCCCGTATTTCCAGGTCTCGCGCCGAGGACTGAAGTCCGACGGCAAAAATCCGACCCTCCTCTACGGCTACGGCGGCTTCCAGCTGTCGCAGACGCCCGGCTACCGGGCCGCGATGGGTGCGGCGTGGCTCGAGCGCGGCGGCGTCTACGTCCTAGCCAACATCCGCGGCGGTGGCGAATATGGCCCCGCCTGGCACGAGGCGGCGCTGCGCGAG
>SXGQ01576019.1_pt1 | contig 24367 bp, 20 predicted proteins | sample 3178371 | NCBI WGS metagenome assembly SXGQ01 (sample SAMN11356859, study PRJNA531348) | freshwater metagenome | isolation source: freshwater sample F1-20 | place: China: Fuxian Lake, Yuxi | collected 2017-12-25 | reverse complement strand
GGTGCTGCGGATCCCGTTCAACCTCGCCTTCAAGCAGGGGCTGATCCTGCGGGTGCCCGTATCGGGTCTGGACATACCCGACGGGCAGGCACACCAGCGCAAGGCGTTCACCTGGCCGCAGGTGCTGAAGCTGATCGCCGCCGCCGAGGGCAACTGGGTGACGGCGGTGATGCTCGGTGCCTACTGCGGCATGCGCCTCGGGGACTGCGTGAACCTCAAGTGGGAGAACGTGAACCTCGACACGCAGCTGATCACCTTCGTGCCGGAAAAGACCTCACGAGGCCGGCGGCGCAAGGAACTCGAGATTCCCCTCCACCCTACCCTGAAGCTTCACCTGGACGCCTTACGGGCCAGCGCAGCGCCGGACCAGGTTTACCTCTGTCCGGATCTCCAAGGACGTGGAGTCGGCGGCCGCAGCGGCCTCAGCAAGCAATTCATCGAAGAAGTCATGGCCAAGGCCGGCCTGACTCGATCCGCCAAGGCGGCAAAGCCCAGCGGCAAGGGGCGGCAGTTCTCGCCATTCTCCTTCCATAGCCTGCGGCACTCATTCAACTCCGAGATGGCCAATCAGGGCGTAGCCCAAGAACTTCGCCGCCACCTCACCGGCCACACCACTGACCGAATGAACGACCGGTACTCGCACCTCCACAAAGATCTGCTCAAGGATGCAGTGGGGAAACTGCCCGGGCAAGGAAAGGCCTCGTGGAGGTGACTCAGCAATAATCTTATCTCGCACGACCCTAAACGGCTCCAAATATCCCAATATGATTGGTAACTCGACTGCACACTCAAAAGGACTAACAAAAGCGATCATGAGAGCATTCCCAGCCGTTCTTCTCGTCTTTTGCGTTTTCTCTGGGTGCGTCTCGCCCCAAGCGATGTGGACACGATTCGAGCCGTTCTCGACTCAGCGCCTAACCCCGAAGCCTGCTACCGCTCGGATTCCGATGTCGCCCGGTGAGCCCATCAACCGTCGCTACGAGAAAATCGGAGTGGTTTGGTCAAGTTGGCATACCTATGAGGCCGCAGAGAAAAACGTACAGGAAAAAGCTAAGGAAGTTGGCGCGGACGCCGTAATTAGTCTTCGCTACACCAAATACGACGTCACGGTGAACTTAGGCACTGGCACATTCCAACCTGCTGGGACCGCCACAGCAGGCACTCTTGTATCTGCAAGTTACACCGATGGCTACCCAAAGGTCGCGGGCATCGCGATTAAGTTTCTAGATGGAGGCTCTCATGAGGTTCAGTTCTCCAATCCCAACATCGTTGAGGCTGGCGCAAAAAAGTAACGCCATAAACCCAACGTCGTTTAGAAAAGTAGTAAATGGGCCCCGTCGGATGGAATGATGATGAGGTAAATTCAATTATTGGAGACAAATGCGCTTTCAGCAAAGGTCCCTGTAAATACAAACAGAACCCGCCAAGTGAGGAAATCGCTTGCAGTTATTAACGCTTGGCTTAGCGCTAGATAAGCTCACTGACTTTATAGGTATTACCGCAGGACCCTCACTCACCCTAACTCATGGCAAATCCACCTAAAAGCGAGTTTGCACGCTTCATACAAGGGCTAGGTTTCTTGTTTCTAGGCTTTTCTGGCCTGTGCTTTATCGGAACCTATTTCGTGTATCGCGGCGAACCCAATGTCGGGGAACTACAGTGGGGAATGCTAGGCTTCGGAGGCGTTTCGGTGCTTTTTATCGCACTAGCACGACTCCTCCAGAATTCGGCAGACGCCCGCTATTTTGCAGAACTTGCCGCAAAGAAAACCGAGGGCCATAGCCAAAGTGAAAAGCTCAGGCGGGATCGATGATGTGCCTTCCCACCATTTCTCGAATCTCAGTCCAGAACCCTAACTCACGCATACGAGTACTCGATCTTCCCGCGAATAACCTCGACAAAGTGCGCGCTCTGTTCACATGCAGTCCGCGTACCAACCAACTACTTTATCCCGGTACATTTTCTAGAAACCCGAGCCCGACAAGACGCAGCACAGTGGTTAACAAAAATCTGCTTCTGGCATCACGATGTTCGCAGGCAAATAACCACACTCCAAAAGGTACGATTCGACCTTGCTGCACGGCAGATCGCTTAACGGGGCAGGCCGTGAATCGCTGGCCTTCAGCAGGTACCAGCTCCGGGCCCATACCCTCCTAGAAATTCACGGCCCGACCCCATCAGCGGAGCCCGCCAACTGCACCCTTAACTGGCCTGACTCCTTACCTAGGCCCGTTGGCACCTACGGTTGCCCGCGTCATTAACTTTTTTCGAAACCCTCTGCTGGCCTCCAGGGCCAACCGCATAACACACAAGGCCTCCGCTACAGCGGGATCGTTAAACTCAACCGAGGCTAGCGTACCATTCTCATTGGTCGGCTTCGTCACGGCACGAGGCGCTTCTTTAGGTGCAACAACGCGCTGGAAATCCGCATCTGTTTGCCCTGAAGCCGATACGGCAGAGGAAAGTTTGCGAGGTGCCTCAAGTTCCCGGACATCCCGCACCAATGGCGCCTCTGCCCGCCTGTCGGCTTCGTACAAGCGATTAGCACGAATTCTTATGTAAATCGCCCTAGTCCTTTTGGGGCTGCCCAATGCGTCGGCGTAGGCTCTCGAATATAGATCATTATCCATCTCGGCGCTATCGAATTCGGCGGAGGCAAGCCCGAAGTATTTATCGGGAGGGTTATCCTGCTCAGTCGATTCCGTTTCCAAAAGACTCGCGACGACCCGGCGCTGAACTAACGCTGCGCGCGGTTTCTCGGCTTTACGATCCCACTCAAGAAACTTTCGGCCCTGACACGGTATGCAGTAAATAAAACCTTTTCGGATGGGCATTTCGCATTCACGGCAATAGTTGGGAGTATACTCAACGGAAGATGCATCGGCGTGGCATCGCTCGCAGAGGACCTCAAAGTTCTATTCTGGATACTCCCAGGGCATTTTTCCTCGCGAGTAGGTCTTGTGATGAACCTCCAAATGCTCATCCGCGTGGCATCGCTCACAGCGCCTAGTTCTGCCAGCCAGAATCCTATTGCGGCATTCCAGCCACTGAGGATGCTTTAGATACTCCCTGTATTCACCTTTGGTCATACTGGAAATCTACACCCTAGGTTTCACTTACCTAGGATTGCTGCAATAACCAGAATCCCCAATATCGCTAAGCCGAAAAGGAACCAGCGCACCTTGGAATCGACCGCATCATCAACGTCCTGTGCCCCCGTAGTGCCTGCCGTCGTCGCAGCATTTGTTTCCGTATTCGTAGCACGGTCCCCATCATAGCGATTTATGGGGGGTGGCATATTGGAATTTTCGTCCCAATCACAATGCGATCTAATGCGCTCCAGAAAGTTCTCGACCTGATGACGCTTCGGCGTTCCCAAGGCCCGGATAGCCCGGTTGACCTCCAGAGCCACATCCTTTCTACCAGCCTGTACAGCGCGGAGGACAAATTGTTGAACCGTTTCATGGGAGCCAAAGTACTGTCTTAAATACTCGGCGATCATCCCGTTCGCTGTCTTCTGCGGGTTATCAAATACCCGACTCTCAAGCACGGCGATTTGGAACGAGAAGCCTAAGGCGCTGGAGAGCTGAACCAGTCGCACCCGTTGGCTCTCGACCGCCGGGTAGTAACGCACAACAAACTCCCAGTCCTTCGTGACCTCTCCCGCCTCGTCTCGCGTCCTGGAATCGCTCCTTCCAGCCTGTTGGTAGTCTCCCGAGAACTCACCCGAAGCGGCCCTTTTCCGATCGTAGTCGGCCCGTCTGGCAGGGTCCCCGAGCACCTCGTATGCCTCGTTGAGGTCCCGCGAGATGCGCTCGGCGTCTTCTCGGCCCCCAGAATAGATATCTGGATGATAGCGCTTGATCAGGGCTCGATACACGGCCGATAGCGCAGCCTGTTCAATGGAAGGCAGTACTCCAAAAAGTGCGTAGTAGTCTTTGAGCGTATCACTCATGGAAACTACACTCTGTCTCGCGTCATAGCTGCAGGTGAAATTGACGAGTTAAGTTTGTGGATACTTCGATGCCTCATGAGACCGATCACGTTGAGTGCAATCTGATCTGTAAGCCTGTACCGCCATGCGGGAGCGTGGCCAGAAGGGTCTGAGCCCCTGAGCGACGGAAGGCAAGGCGAACTCGGCTCTTCAGCGCGAAAAATCCGGTAGGCCGGCGGGGCAAACGTCGCACCCGTCTCAACGACCGTGGGATTTCAACCCAACTTAGCGTCGGCCAGCGCTCGGCCATCCTCTACTCGCTGCTGGTCTCCTGCCAACGCCACGGCAAGGACCCCTTGGCGTACCTCACCGACGTCCTCCGGCGCCTCCCGGCCCTGACCAATCAAAGCGATCAGACGCCTCTGCCCCCGGCGGCGTGGCAGCCAGCGTAACGGTCACCTCTCTGCAGAGGCCCGGCGCAGAACCGTCACCCTTCTGACGATTACGCAGGCCCGGCCTTCGCGAAAATGGCCTCGTCAAGGTCAGAGCGGGGTACGCCGGCCGGACGCTTACAATGATATGATGTACCGACAGCCATCATCATCCCCTAAGTTTTGAGCGCCGCGAGCAATTGGAGGGCGAAGCCCAGTACGATGCTCCCCATCCCGATCTTTGAGCATAGATCCATTCTCTTAGCTCTGCCGATCTCGCTTAAATCCACCTCGTGCGTGATTAGGTACGTACGTCCATGGCGATCCACGGACGGCGGCAACCCAAACCGCCAAATCATCACCGTCCCAACCAGGTTAAAAACAAGTCCTAACAGATTAATGCACTTCATAGTCCGAGTTCTGACGCGCAGAGATCCGCCATCTGTTAGGCGGTCTTAGCGTATGAAAAGGTGTGCCGCTCAAAGTCGCCCACCAGGGAGTTTACGTATTTTGCGAAGCGAGGCCACTCTTCCCGATTCTGATCGTAGCCCACGCAGACGGAAGAATCTCTTGAACCTCGCTGGAAAACCTCAAAGGGCGCACACTGCCACTCCGCGTTGCCCTCCGAATTAATATGTTCGAATCCGGCAACCATAGATTTGAATACCAATCCCATCGTCTGATCTCCATCACCACGCATTCCAGCCAATGGATGGGTACTATAGCCCAAAAGCACGCCCGCTGGTGAAAGTAGATTCGCAGCGGCACCCAAAAGATCGCGTCCCGAATTGCCGATCGATGGAATTCCAGCCAAGGTCAATACCAAATCAAAGGGCTCATCATTCTTGAACGATATAAGATCCGAACAAAAATACCTGAGATTGCTTAGACCGGAAATCTTATTCTGCGCAACCTTTATAGATACTGCTGACCGATCGATACCCCAAAACTCGATCGCGGGATGCCTACGTGCCAATACCCCCACACCAAACCCCAGACCAGTTCCGACCTCAATAACCCTGGGAGGTCGAAACAGCTTAAGGTAGGTGTCAGCCGCGACAATCGTATCCAGAATAAAGGAACGCCTAGCCTGGCAGACCCAGCTACCGAATTCGGGCCCGGCAATCTCATCATAAAATGCCAAATCCTCGTCAGCCGACATTCCGAACCGGAATCTCTCCTGATTGTAGGCCTCTAGGCGCTTCTGCGCGAAATCACTGATCTTCGAAAAAACACCCGTCGCCCTGGGATCACGTGAAGCAGGACAAAATAATTTCCATCGTGACCGAAGCTCTTCGTCCACCTGTTCAACCTGGGCGCGACTCAGAACGAGATCGCTTCGGATGTAGGATTCCGGGAATTTTGCCATAGTGTAAAGCAAACCCTAAAGGCGATCAGAGGCCAAAATGGCTTATCTCAACTGAAGCCCTATAGCTAGACTTCGGATTCATTTATCGCATGAGGCGTTGAATTCGTTCGTCATCCTCCCGGATTGTCACCTCTATCGACTGCATTGTATTCTCAGCGAGGTAGCTTCCGGCTGCAGCTACCATCACAGGGATGACTCTCCGCAGGTCCCCGCTCGACCCAACTGAGACTATGCGAGTCTCCCACACACTCTTCACATTTTTGCTCCTAACGAACTCTGCATAGTCAATAGCATCGAGCCGCAACCACCTACCATAAAGCGTCTGGCTGATTGATCCTGCTTGATACCCTGTAACGCCATACGTAACGGGCTGCGTGACGGTGCCTGTTATCGTCTGCGGTCCCAATCTCCCATATGAAGTCGCCGTCACAAAAGAAGTTCCCCCACCCGTCTGGCCAATAATTGGCACGCTGTAATTCTGCGTGAAGGTTTGCGGAGAACCAATCCCATATTGGATGAATACCACCAAGTCACACTCAGATAGATTGCTGACTTCCCGGTATCCCTTACTGGCAAGCGCATTGGAAACATACCTTGCCGCCTCCTGAAACTGGAGGTCGTTAACTGTTAAACCCGACTCGCTCGGAAGCAGGAAGAATCGCTTATACAGCTGCGCATCAGGGCGCGAAAAGCCGCTGATACTTGCGCTAAACGGTGCCGCGCAGCCGGCCAAAATACAGTTGGCAGCCGCAATCGCGGCGATCCCCATAAACCTAAGCGTGCTAAAGTTCATATTTTGAAGTCCGCCTTATCTTATTACCGTCTTAACCCAAAGATCCCGATTCCCGAAATATATACGAAAATCGATCCTACCGGCATCGCTAAGTGGGCACCCGAATTTCAACTCCTCCCACCACTCGGCTAGATCTTCTGGCGAGGGTCTCGCCAAAACGGCTGGCTTTACCCAGGGCAAGTGGATTGTAACATAGTGAACTGTCCTCGTTGATCTCATCGCAGCCACTCGTAATATCACTACCCCAGCGGCAATTCCCCCTCGACGTCCAGTGGACCACGATCTGACGATTCTAGCTTGCTTGCCGTAGCAGCGTAACCGGCTACGCCAGTCGTAACAAACGCATTGGGCCAGCCTCCGTGTATTTCAATGACCTCATCAATCTTCTTCATCAGGCGAATGGTTTCGGAGAGAGCGGCAATAATTTTTTGATAATGTCGACGATCATCCGCCGAGAGGCTCCGACCCTTGCGGTCTTTGAGCCATTTTCCGCACACTTGGTAGCCGCCGATATTAAAGTTCCAGACCTCTTCGGATATGCCCGAAAAACCTTGGGTTTTAGCCTTATCTAGCCAAACCGTACCCGAGGCCCACTCCACTTTCTCCACGATTGGCGCGCGAACACCGATGAACTGAACAGCACCTAGTTCTAATTCTGTAGATTCTAAAACATGTAACTCGGTAAGTTTACTCCCGAACAACGCCAAGTTGCGGAAAAGATCTATCCTGCCGGTCAAAGGCAGGCGGGGAAAATCAATTTTTAAATACTCTGAGTATCGGCTTCTGTAGGTAGGACTGTAAAAAACTGCGTAGGCATAGAAAAAAATGTCTTCCGGCGTGATCGCATTTGGTAGCGAATGCTCCCCACTTTGCTCAAGCCCTAATGATTCGGCTAGAGCCCTAAGAAATCCGGCGCCAAGATTTGGGCGAACAACGGGATCACGAAAGAGGCCCTCATCATCAGACACCAATAAGTAGAGCGGAGCCTGCGAATCCGTCGTTTTGCTAGAGAGAAGACCGTGCTCTGTCATATGCCTGCTAGCCAGAAAATGTGAGTATTTTACGACCAACTCTTCCCGGCGGTTAAAGCATAAGGAAAGGTTCTTTCCCGATTGCATATGCTTCATGACATTGCTGCAAGGAGAAGCATAGAATCCGCGAGAATTTCCTGTGTAGTAAGTGTACCGAATGTCGAAAGGCCGATACAAAACCGGAGCGATTAGCGACTTTGTAGGGCCAAAGCGCCGCACATCCTGCTGAGCCGTTGAAACCTTCCAATCCCGAGCGTCCTTGCCGAGTTCAAACTCTTCTCTTGCTCGTGCTTCTGAAATTGAAGCAAACCGCTGAACCACATCCCACATTTCCGCCCTGGAATGCTGAATGGTTAAAGCATCTCTTGCAGTTACAAATCCAACTGTACTCAGCGGGAATATGTCGGGAATGCGCCAACCCGAGTCATACTCTTGCCTACACGCAACGTGGTGAGGTTTAAAGAAATAATACGGAGAGTCTGGAATGACCGTCTGGAAATCGGACTCCGAGAATCTGCGAGTGGCAAGCCAACGATACTTGATCTCGCGACTACCCCAAAGCTCTGCATGCTGCACAAGGGCTGAACCGTTTTGTCGTACAGCGAGGCATATACCCACGCCCTGACGAATATCGAAAACATTTTTGTCTTCCCCGCCATCCGGAGCGCGCTCTTTTTTGTTGGTATTTCCATGCAAATCCAAAATCCGAAATCTTGGGAACGTTTTTAACAAACTTTGCCTCATTCCACGAAACGTCGGGTTATCGAAATAACCGTGATTGGTTATAAATCCAAGCACTCCAGTTCCTGTAATTTCTACATGGCTCTGCGCAGTACGGATGAACTTCACGTAATCGTCCTGAAGCCAAAGCTTCCGTTCATTTAGGGCTGCCCCGTCTACAACTTTGTAAGCGTCAACAATTCGCTGTGCGTCTTCCGTCATGTTGGATGAGATTCCAGAGTATGGCGGATTTCCAAGTATCACAGTAAACCGCTTATTCTTTTTGATTTCATTAACTTCCGAAGCCTCGTGAGCTAGCGCACCGAATCCGATTAGAGGCAGTTGCCTCACCCAAGGGTCCAACGCGTTTGTCAGATAGATACGGGCACGCTCCTCTGTGCCGAAGCGATACCCAGTCTCGGCAAGCTTAAGACCTATTTTCATGTGCGCGATGGCATAGGGAGCCATCATCAGCTCAAACGCATGAAGTCTGGGCAGCAGGTGCTTGGGAACATACTCATTCCACGCCGTCAGCTTTTGGTCTGTTGTAAGGCGGTGATGAGTCCACCTTTCGTGGAGCGTGCGAGCAATCACATCTATGACCTCAACAAGAAATGTCGCCGTTCCGGTCGCCGGGTCTAGTATTTGGACGAAGGGTTCGTCCGGGGCGACGGTACGCGTCTCGCCGGATTCATCGGTAAGCGGTGGAAGCTTGAGGCTCGGATTTTTTTTGAGCATTTCACCCCATGTCGTTGTATCCGCTAGACCGTCGATAAGACCGAACTCGCTTTGCAGCAGTTCGTGGACGCTACGGACTATGTAGGAGACGACTGGCTGCGGAGTGTAAAAGACACCTCGCTGAATCTTAAGCTGCTTGTTATAGGCCGCCAGAAAATGCTCGTAGAAATGGATTACTGGATCTTCGCCACGCGTCCTATTTCCAAAGTCTCGCAAGACGGCAGGAAGGTCAGTTTCTTTACTCCGTAGTAACTCTACGACGTCCTGCACTCCCAATTCGTCGAAATCGATGCTGCCCTGGCGCCCGCCAACGTGGAGGAACGTCTCCAGCATCTCCTTGAGGAACGGATTCGTCACGGGGACCATGTCCGTTAGGTTCTCCGCGATCAATCCCGCTTTCGCGCCATCTGCTCTGCGACTCTCCTGAGAAATCGCGGCTGTCAGAAGTCCGTAGGCGATTGTCTGCGCATAGGTGTCCGCAAAGCCCTCCTCAGTAAGGTCGTGAATCAGATGGGTCTTGAATGCAGCGTGTAGCTTCTTGAGCCTGCCATTCTCAGACTCGCGGCCGATTAGTTCACTCGCGGCATCTCGGATGCGTCGCGCCAAAGCAGCTAGTTCCTCTGCCAGCAGGTCAGCGGTGTTGATGACGTGTCCGACGCGATGCTTGAACGCCCCAGACCACCTCGTACGCCAAGCCTTGATGTCCTCCTCCTTTTCTGGCCAGCGCAGCTTCTGACGTAGGGCATTGTCAACGTACTCCACCTTTAGGTTGGTGTCGTTACCGTCCCAACCGAGCACACGAAGGGTGGGGAGATCCCCTTTCTCCTTGTGAAAGTGCGCAAAGTTAATTTCTCGGCTAGCATCCTCATCCGCTCCGAACGCCGAAATGAACAACAGATCCTCTGCGGCCCACGCTGCTGCGTCGGCTTTGTTGGCCGATGCCCGCTTCTTGATCACCAGGTGGGACAGTATCCTTCGGAGAACAGCGATGGGGAGACGAGTGCAGTCAAACTCGATGAAGAAAATTCCCCAGGGCTGACTTGAAGTTAGGGGTCTCAGTTGGCGGATCGGAACCCTGATCTTCGCAGCTTCTGATTTCTTTAGTCCCAGTTCTTCTGGATCATACTCGAATGTGATCTCGGACATCTCGTAGCCCGCCAAAGGCCAGCCCAGTTCATCCTCCAGATATCGAACAAGATGGGCGAAGCTGCGGACTTTTCTTAGGTTTGTGGCCATGGCTAGCTTAGCTAACTTCCATCCAGCACTTTAGGATTGGCGAAACTCCAGCAGGTGCTTGGAGCTTCTTGAGTTTACTGTTCGTGATCTGTTTCTCCACCTTTGCTCTTAGACTGGACAGCCCCTCGCGGTCCAATGAATGGTGCGGCTGGGTTTCTGGAACTGAGCGGATAAGGTTGGTGATTTCTCGGTGTGATGTGGCCACCGCCTTGCCCTCGGGATCCGTGCAGACCCATACAGTATCTCCAGCCGACTCGGACCACCTCGCTGCCCCATCAGGAAGCTCCATCAGGCTAGGATCTGGGTGCGGAATTCGGTAGCAGAAGAATACGGCTCTTACCCCCTTCTGTTCAGCCTTCTTTCCAGAAAAAACCTTTAGGGGGAAATGCGCCAGCTTCGCTGCCAGTTCAGGGTGCTGCCGTACGAGCTGCTCGTACTCCAGCCGAAGGGACTCGATCTCGCTCTCCACCCCCTCGTACTGCTCGTTGATTTCCCGAACAGGGTCGAATTCATCGTCTGGGGTAAGGAGCTTGCGGCCCTCGATGCCAAAGGTTCGGGAGATCACGAGTGTCTTCCGATTGACTCGATTGTAGAGCTTCAGCAGCGCATCTAGTTCGTCTGGCGGAAGAAAATTCCAATAAACGATTCGGCCACGGGTAGTCTTGAGGTGGGGATGCGCTGCGAGCAATTCCTTCTCGATCTCCTGATTCACCCGCCGATCAACGCGGCCGATGCGCTGCATGAGTCGCACTGGATTCCAATGGAGGTCATAATTGATCAACCTTTCCGCATCCTGGAGGTTCAGCCCCTCCGCGAGCACATCTGTCGCGATCAGTACCATAATCTCGGACTTCTTTGCCGCCGCCAGTTGGGCGGATGACAAGCCGTTGTAGAACGGAGAAAAACGGTGGATGACATCACTACGCTCTTTGGTGGTCCGACTGCCGTCCATCCGAGCCACGCCAGCGATACCCTCCGCTACCAAGCTCCTCTCCAAATACCAGGCGGTGTCGGCGAATTCGGTAAAGAGAATGACTTTTCGCCCCTTAAGATCCTCATCCTTTTTGAGCAATTTTATGAGTGCCTTAAGCTTGTCGTCTTTAGATGGATCAACTCTGCCTCCCAGATCAAGAAATTCAACGATCTGGTTCAGATCATCGAAAGTGTCGTCCAGAATCTCATCAATTTTGTAGAGCTTCGGATCTAGCCTTTCGATAGATTCGATATCTTCCTTAGACAGGAAACTTTGATTTACATCATCATCCTCTGAGTCTTCGCCATTATCCCAAAGTTCAAATTGATGGCTTGTGGCATAGTTGATGAGCTTATCGTTTTTGAGCTTCCACCGCTCGAGACGATTTTTCTCATGTTTTGATTCAGCATGAACTTCTGCCCAGGCAAGGAGCTTCTTCAAAAGCTTCCAGCAAGACTGTTCGAACGCATGGGCTGAGCTTTCAAATCGCTTCAGGAACTGGGTTCGGATGAGTGAAACTACCTGCTCCTCTCGACCTTCCTTGAAGGACGCCAGCTCAGGCGCGTCGGATGGCCCTTTCCACTTTGAGAGGGGGTTGTAGATTGTGAGTGCGAAAAGCGGATGGCCCCGCTCGAAGGCCTTCTCCACAGATTCGAGCAGCCTGCCGTAGGTAATCTTCAGTTTGTACGGCGCAATCCGCGGGGCATCGCGGGTAGGAAAAAGAACCTTGCCCGCGGCGGCTCCGGTCTCGCTCTTTCTCACATAGGCTCGGCTGCGCTGAACCACGAGTTCCTGAAACAATTTATCGTGATGCATCGCCTCCTCGAGGTTGGCGACCTCGCTGGCCACAGTGGCTCGGGTAGTCGATTGGTGTTCCCGCAGGATTGCTTTGTCGATCGCTACAAAGTGACCACGAAGACTGTGAATTCCTAGATTCCGAGCATCTTTTGCGAAGTACGACTCATCTCCGTTGGTTCTTAACTCGAGGATGTTTCTAAAGTCGTGAATTCCGTTGTTGATAGGCGTCGCTGTCAGGAAAAAAATCTGCTTCTCCCGTCCCCCCTCCTGATGGAGGTAAGACTGGAACTTGCGGTAGCGTGAGGGATCGCGGGTTCCCGTCCCGGCAACACCTTGGTTTCTGAAGTGGTGCGCCTCATCAATCAGGATGACATCCGCATCCTTGAGCGTGCGTTCGATTTCTTTGGGAAAATCGCCCCTGCGCTGCAGATCAGTGTGGCTGTACGGGATGAAGGTTACGAACCCACTGTTTAACTCCGGGAGTAGCTTCTCGACGACCGGTTTCCAAACGTCCTCTTTGGCGGTCTTGGGCGCGAAAAGCACGACGCGCTTACCCTCGTGCATAACCATCCGCTCGATTAGCATCAGGCCGACGTAGGTTTTCCCCAAACCAACGCCGTCGCAGAGGAAGGCGCACCCATAGAGCCGCGCAATCTCCACGAGATTCTTGTAGGCATCCTGTTGGTATTTCGAGAGCCTGGGAAAGATGCAGGACTTTTCCTTATCCCACTCGTCAGGCGTCAACTGATGTCCACGCAGTAGCTCCTGCAGGGCTTTGAAGTAGATTTCGAACGGCGTCCTGGGGTCGGTGTGTTTCTCGAAGGTGCGGAGGATCTCGGGCGTCACATCCTCCGACTCCTCCCAATGCTTCTCGTACCACTCCTGCAGCAACCGCACATCGTTGCCTCGAATCTGGACGTTCAACTCAACGTTGTCGTGCAAGCCGGGACCCGTGAAGTTTGACGAGCCGACCAGACCGAAAGATCCGACGACTGCTTGGCGCGCATGAGTGATGTAGCACTTGGCGTGGAATTTGTCTTTCCGGTACACCCTACAGCGCAGCTGACCCGAGCGTAGGGCCTCAACTATGGCTGGTACACCTAGAAGAAAATCATTCTCACGCTTCTCTCTCTCAATGCTTCCATCGAGGGCATCCACGATCTTCTTCAGCCCCTCTTCAAAGGCCCGCTTGGTTCGCTTAGAGACTTCGTCGCCCATTAGCAGGCGGATCGAATCGACCTTTCGCCACTTTCCTTCCAAGGAAAGGAGAGCCCCGACCTCGAAGTAGCCGGTAGCCACATCGATTGATGCAGAAAGCTCGCACCAATCCGACAGGTAGTTGCGAACCTTCCACTCGGCATCGCTGTTATCTACGATGAATAGGTCTGAGGCAGATTTACTCATGCGAGGGATCGCGTTGTTTGGTTCGGGAGGCGCTACGGAGAGGTTTGAGGGGGGAGAGTAAGCGGGCCGGTAGCGGTAGTGCGCCAGTACTAGCCAACTGCCTTCGGAATCAGAGGACCTAGTACTTCCTCCAGTTTGGTCATACGCGAGACCATCTCGGCCTGGATCCCCGGCAGGGCAGACTCCGGACTGCGATATCCGCCAGTGTCGATCTCGTACTTGATCCGGCTAGCCCTACGATGGTCGAGCCGCTCCCAGGTCAGCGGTGCCCCGAACCCGGCCTCGCACCGTTCTCGCTGGGCATTCAGGCGATCGAAGATGGCCTTGTTCTCTCCAGCGTTTAACCGGTCGATATAGAGCTCAACGGATCCGGAGTCCGGCCGGATCACGTAGCTCCAAGCGAGGCCACGCACACCAGAGGGGGCTACGATGTAGTGGCGGGGACTCGGCTTTCGCCCAGCGTGGCGTGCGTTGCGCTGACGGACGATACCCAGCAGACCGGTCCAGAATCTTTCGCGCAGATCGTGTCGCTCCAGACGTTCGCGACGACCGACACGAACTTTCTCCCGCACCTGGACCTGGTAGTCCTGGGCCTCGGGCAAAGGGATGACCTGCTGAAAATCGATCAGTCGGGTCTTGCCGTCCTGGTAGGGCCGGAGTCGGATGCAGCGGATATCGAGCTCTCGTTCGTTGAGCCAAAGCACGGCGCTGGTCAGCTCCTTGCCGAAATCCTCCGAGACCAGAATGATTCGTACGTCCGGCGCGAACGCCTCCTCGTCAGCCTCATCCCAGCCGAGGAACGCCAGTAGGCGGTCACGGGCTTCGGCGCCGTTCTCCCCGATCCGGGCGAGGAAGTCCGCGTGCACCTCGGCGGCCCGCTCAGAGGTCATCGTTGAGACCATGCTAGCGTAGCGGATCGCCTGAAGGTCCATATGCCCCCCGTCGGCAGTGCGTTTGAGCTCGATGACCACGAAGTTTGCCTCGCTGTCGACCGCCAGCAGGTCGATGCGACGGCGGCTATCCTCCCAGTCTCCAAACTCCTCGGCCACAACGTAGAGGTCCTCACCCAAAACGTCGATCTGCGTCCGAAGGAGCCGCTGGAGGTCGTCACGCTCCCGGACCTTCATCTCGGCAAGCGAAGCCTGGCTCAGAGGGCGCAGCTGGTCGGGGGTGATTTCGAATAGGGGCACTGGGAAGAAGAAACCCTAGCCCTTGCCAATGGATGACGACGATGGGCAGCGCAAGCCGGGGGCAGAGCCGACACGAAAAAAGTAGGCGCTACTCGGATGGGGTGAGCCGGTTCTGCGGTTGGAGGGCAGGATTCCAGGAGCGGCCCCCACGAAAGGACGACTGGTGGATGTCGATGTGGTCCACATCCACGAAGCACTCATCAAGCTGAGCCTGCCGGTGTATGCATAGTGCCTGCCAAGGTTTCATTCATGCCTAAGGTAGCAGCCTAAACGGACAAACCTTGTCCTTTTAAGGGTGCCAAGGTTAGAGGACTTCGCGTGGTCTAGGCATGAGGAGAAGGGACGCACCCAGTGCGGCGAATCGCCGAGGTAATCCCGAAGGACAGTCTTTGTCCTCGACGGGCGTAAACTGATGGAGCTACCGAAGCCACACCCCACCGGCAGAGCCCACTCCCGCAATGTCCAACCAGAAGACCCAGCTCCGCTCCCGACCACCCCTCGACCGGATGCTGCGCATCCACGAACTGCTCCGCGAAGGCAAGACCCCCGGACTTCCTGAACTCGCTCGCCACCTTGAGGTATCCGGAAAGACCGTGCAACAGGATGTGGAATTCATGCGGGAACGGCTGAAACTGCCGGTGGCTTACAGCCGAGCCCACGGGGGTTACCGGTACACCGAGGCGGTCACCGGATTTCCTTCGCTCCAGGTCACAGAGGGCGAAGTGGTCGCGCTCCTCGTGGCCCAGCGAGCCTTGGAGCAGTACCGGGTTATGCGGCGCGAGGAGGCCCTGCGGTCGGCCTTCGCGAAAATGGCCTCGTCAAGGTCAGAGCGTGGTACGCCGGCCGGACGCATACGTTGAGGTGGACTTCGCCTCGATTGAGAAAACGATCTGAACCGCGGGGACCTATCGTGGTTCCCGTTGGGTTACGCGAAGCGCGTTTAGGCGCGATTCCGGTCGCGACTATGCCGTAACTAACCACACCGTTCCAGGGATTACGTTACGTCCTGTCGAAATAGCGCCTTGCTAACGCGCGACGCATAGAATTTTGTAACGAGATGAGCACTCATAGTGCGCTTCAAGATCTGATCATTGAAATTGGAGCAGTGACCGAAACAGGAGGTCCGACTGAGTGGTGGCACTCCGACATGGAAAGCCTTCCCGAATGGCAGGGAGCCGACGTGATCATAACTTCCGATTTTGGGGCGGAGCAGCCTGGATTTCTGGGGCATGATTTGGTAGTCCGCACCCGTCATGCCTCGGCCCTGACGTGGCTCTTTTTAAGACTACGCGATGCCTTCGGCGACCGTCTTGATTCGACCAACAAGTATCGATTCTTTGGGGATCTCGCGAAGGCGGCATTAACGCACTTGTCCGGTTCAATCAGCGAGGCGGAAGATGCCCGTCCGATAATGAAGGCTGTCTTGAAGTCCGCCGTAAGCTACTTCCGAGAGTTGCAGTCGAATGACGAAATCGCCGGCGGTTCGTCCTTCGTCATTCACCTGCAGGACAGCGAGGGCAGACAAAAGAGAATAGATCTTGAGACAGGGGAAGAGACTACGTAAGGCTCTACAGTGGCAGCTCTGAACGACCAGATTCGTGACGACGAAAACCTTGAGAAAGGGCGCCGTGCCGAAGCGGTGGCCAACTTCTATCTCAAGCTTAATGGCTTCTTCACACTCGCCAACTTTGTTCTCCACAAGGATCGCCCGGCAATCGACCTGAGCACCGAAGTCGATCTTTTGGCCATCCGGCTAGAACACTCCTACGAACATGTGGGTGGCCGTCAGCTTAAATCTTGTGAAAAATTGGCTAGAATTATTGGCGGTCGTGTTTGCTCCGCGTTCCTGATAGTTGAAGTAAAGGCTTCGGCGTGTGCAATTAATTCAGCTTGGGACTTTCGGAGAGATCCAAGAACCGCCCTGGAAAGCCACCTTTACGCAATCAAACGGATGGGAATCGTCCCTATCAGAAAGACTGAGGCGGTTGCCTCGGCCGTAGCCAAGACAGGACGATGGGACGGGCCCGAGGGAATAATTCAATTCCTATGCGTGGGTTCCGAAACCGGCACTGAGGTTGGGAGGCCGACGATCCTGTTCCGAGAAATCGCAGAATTCTTGGTAACTCGGTTTCAACCACTGTTGCCTCTCAAGATACCCGAACGTCCGGAGGGCCTAAGAGCCTGGGGAGATTTCGGTTACGATGTGACTAAGTTTCTGAAGAGTCATCAGAAGCGGGATTGGGGGTCAGATACAGTTCGTGAAGAACTTACACAGGCTGTAGGCCGTTATGTGCATTGTGGAACTTTGTGACCGGATCCTTGTAAGCCACCGCAGGCGATCAATCCCTTATGACTGAAGGGCTACGGTTGCGATAAACTCGGTGCGTTTTCTGAAGCCCGAAAGACATCGGCTGCTTGCCAGCAACCCGAGTTTTACCCAAGATCCCGCAGCTCAACGTGAAAGTGGATAGCCCCGACCACTTCTCGCCATCCACATTCTTCTCGTAGAGAACAAGTTCGGGCCCGTGCCGGCGAATGACCACGAGCAGGGTGTCCTGTTCCGATCGGGTTACGATTGTCGTTGGACTCATTCCACCCCTCGCCTCAGCAGCACCCTCCTCGCACTCGGCGCGGCCCTCCGCGAGCCAAATGCCGAATACATACTCGATGTGCGCCTCCAGCAAACGACATCGACTTCAATCAATGCAGGTATTCTTACCGCAACACTCCGTCACCGACCCGATCCACTTACCTTTCTCGTCTGAGAAAACTTAGAGCACAATTGGCCTCTAATGTTTGCTTAGGTTTTTGAAGACTCTTTTCCTTCAACACTGATACGGCGTGTACATCTAGGGTGCTTTGGCTATAATCTTTCGACCTTTATTACTAGTTCCCTAGAAAATTTGTTCTCCAATCTTTTTCTAACCTATACCATTTCTTTTTTATGCCGTTTCCGCTCGGCGATCTTATAGGAAGGCATTCCCATTACTAACCTCGGCACCAGGTATCAGCCTTCCGCCGTCATCAAGTGCCACAATAGACGTTGGTATTGGCTCTTCCGCTTCGGTCCACGCTTGCTCTACTGTCTTATCCTCTCCAGCGAGGGCATGAAAGATATTCTGAGCCACCGTCGGCATAGCTTCGAATTCAGCGTCGCCTAAATCCTTCGCGAACTGTAGTAATTTTTGAGTATAGCCCACAAAGTCTTTCGGGCTTTTTCCTTTATACGGAAAAGCCTTAAATCCAGCCAACGCTTTCAGGTCACTGTCAGTGACCTCGACTAATTCAGTTCTATGGCACACTTTGAAAACACCTTGGACGGCAACTTTCATGGAGTTTTTTTTTTTGGGGGGGGGGGGGGGGGGTATGATTTGGACTTATCGAAGCATTTTTTAATTACACGTCTTATGGCTAGGCACACTTTATTGTGAATCGCATTATTCCTTTTGCCTAATTTCTTTCTTTTATTTAGAATCGGTTGGTCTGTTCGCCTCTGACATCCGCTCCCAAAAGCGATTTCAGCCGAAATACACAAGCCTCTTTTATCCGCTACGTATGAGCCCCTCCCTCGACCTCAGCCTAACGCACAGGGCTCTTAAACGGCGAGCCTCTTCGATTACATCTGTTTTGATTACTCACCCGTAGTCCACCTCCGACGCTACCCAGATCATCCGTATATATCAAAACTGGATAAAAAACTAGGCCTCATACCAAAATCGCCTTTCGCGGCACTTACCCCAAAAGTTAGGTGCCACCCAGAAGACACCGCTAACCCCCACACCGTGGGGGCGGGGGTATGGGGTTTTTCAGCCATTCAGGCGGTTTTCAGCGTGTTCACCGCCTTTTTGACCTGTTAACCACTCCTGCCAAATTTGGGGCCGGTCCAGAAGACACCAGACTCCCCCACCCCCGGGAGGGGGAGATCCCCACTTCTAGGTCGGGAAAGGTAATTTACGGCTGCAGGAGCACTTTCCTCGGTATCGTGGCGGCGAGGGCTCTCTCAGGCCGATAGAGATTGTCGCTCAGGTGTATTTGCTGATCGAGTGAGGCGGGCTTGTCCAACACGGGGAGCAGAAGGTCATCAAGTTCCAGCGAACCCTCGCCCAGATCCCCAAGGTGGACAATCGAACCATTCCAGACTCCGGAAAGGGCTAGGTGCAGGTCCAGCGTGCGCACTCCCAGCCACTCCTGACCAAAAGTCCGCAAGTCCGACAGGGCAACGTACCCGCGGCGGCGCCCATCCGAGAGCGGTGCAAGCAGGCGCAGAAGCCAGCAGATCTCGGCGTCGGTGCGTCGTAGCGCTAGAGGTACGAGGGCCATCGTCCGTCTAATTTCAGCCAAGAATGCCGAGTCCGTGAGAGATGTACCGCCGATAAGTTCACCGTGACAGACCCATTCGATCGAACGTATGGGCTTCTCGGCGCCACTCATCGGGAGCTTCCTCCCGAAATCCTGGCGTCCGAGCCAAAGAGACGCCTAGCGAGAGACTCGCTCATTTCGATCTGGTTTTCGAGACCGAATCCCGCGAAGTGACTATCCAGCCCCAGGGACTCGTTGAGGCTATGGATTTCGGGGTCAAAGGCCCCCAACTGACCGATGTCGTAACGCCACGAAGAGCGGACCGAATGGTAGAGCTGCTCCCGCACATTACACTGGAAGACGCCCTGGGCATTGCACCAGTCGCTGAGCAGAAAGCGCATTTGAAGGTGTTCATGCACAAGGTGACCCTGCTCGTCTATGCGCACGTCGCCGTCGATGAGGTTCAGAAGCCAGTGAAGCGTGCCATTTCCACCGCCAAGGTTTTGTTCCAAGTGATCCACCAGGCGCGCGAATTCGTTCAGGCAGGCGCGCCGCGAGGTGCAAAAGGGGATCTGGAGACTCCCGTGCAGGACCCAGGTCTCCGGATCGAGTGAGAGGGCCGCCCGCAGGGCGACACAGTTCTGAATTAGCTTATGCGGTTGTTTTATATTACTCATATTTGATTGCTTTAGGTTTGTAAACGAAAGGAGACCAGCTTTTGGCCGGTCTCCTTTGGTTGAGATATGAGCTATCTTCACCGCAATGAGAGTGGCCCGCGAATCCACTTTCAGAGCATATATATCGAGCCCTGGACCCAAACCGACGCCAGGATCTTTATTATATATTGCGAATTTATGAAATCGATCTATTATCGACTATTCCAAATGAAATCGATTATAAAGACAAACAAAAACAAGTTCGTGCGCCTGAGCTACGAGATTCTAGCAATCGAAGGTATTACCAATACCGATAAAATTGTACTGGCCTACAATTGGGGGGACTGGGGCAAAGGAGGCTATTTCGCGACCAACAAGTATGCCGCAGGTGCATTGAGCATGAACATCAAGACCTTTGAGAAGAGCGTCTTGAAGTTAAAAAAACTTGGACTCTGGAAGGTTAGAGGAAAGTTTATTGAACTAAACGTAACACCCTCCCCAGTAGGCACTGCGCCTCCCCAAGTAGATTCGCGTCCTACCCCAGCAGGACCAGCGCCTGCCCGGGTAGGATGCGCTCCTGCCCAGGTAGGTATAGAAAGTGCGGATTTACCTCTGGAAACTGAAGTTCTATTAGATAACTTATTAGATAATAAGTTAGAAAAAGATAAGATAGATATATTAGAAAACGCCGGCGAAGCGGCGAACTCTAAATATTCTGATGCTTTCTTAAATAATCCCGAGTATCTTAAAACAACCAAGGCAAAGACGGCTTCAGTTTCTGAGACTAATTACAATGAAACCATCTCCACTAGCGAAGCTAGCATAAGTATTGGCACAATTGAGACTTTTGAAAACACGCCTCAGACGGCCCGGGCCCCGTCGCGGGAAGAGATGATTGCGGCCAATTGGGACGCGTGCTGGAGTAACAAGCCTGAGCCATACTGCCAAAAAGAGATTGAAATGGGCAGACCTATGGCAAGCGAAGAGAGGTCGCACTGGCTTGATCTCGAGAGCCAGCGGCTTGAATTAAAGGCCAGAAAGCGGCCCTAGAAATGTATTATAAGCACGATTTGCCTACTTGCGGGAGATCCGCAGCAGACAATCCAAGGTGTCTTATAACTAAGGTGCAGAACCGAACTAAAACCAATTATAAACACTTTGTCACTTTGCACTCAATGATGGGCTAAAAAAACCTAAGTTTAATATATTTTTTAAGCAAAATTTAATCATTACGCTTTCGCTGTCCTGAATCATATTGAATGATTATGGGCCAAGCCCGCGAAATGGCGACCCCGGGAGAGGTTCCGCCTTAGACAGGGTCAAGATGTTTTGCCGCGCATCGATGGTGCATTTCATTACGGATCAACCTCGGGCCCTATTTAAATAGGGCGACGGTCCACCTTAACTAACTTGCTATACCTATAATTATTCCGAACCCTCTTTATTTGGCCCAAATAGCGCGCCATAAACAAACCAACCACATTCAACGAAGTCTCGATGGTTGTCATTGGATACAGTTAGTTTGACCTTCTCTTCATCGCTCTCACCTGAACCCAGCCAGAGCTGATAAGTTCCATCTGCCAGGAATTTCGGGATAAATGAGTACGACTCGCCCCGATATTTCACGATGAATCCGGAGTCCGAATCATCATCGCAACGCATCCAGCTCCGGATTTCACAATTCACGGTTTTAATAAAATCCTCTTTTTGACTTTGCCTGGGCGAAGCGTGTTCGTGAGAAGCGACGAAAGATCTTTCGTAATCACTTTCAACATAGGATGAGGTGAGCATTGCGCTACCCTTGCTATAATGATACTCCGTATTATTCTGGTTTTTCATAAAAACATTACCGTTTTTTTGAGCTCAGTTCTGATAACGCTGGTATTCTAACGATTCTTGACGATATGCAATGTGCCAGGAGTAGCTGTTTTTGTGCATCCGTAGGATCTCATCGTCTTTATCTCCAATCTTACAATGAGTGATGATCTCTCGAGAGATGGCCAAGCCGAGAAGCGTGCCGAATTGCTCAGCGGTAAGAATACAGTCGGCCCCACTGTGGTGCGAGAGGGTAATTTTCGGGTTACAAAGAAATTGCTCTTCGCTAAAATCAGCAGGCGAGAATGCCACAAGGCGATCCTCGTAAGCATAAAGCTGCACAGGGCTAAACAAAGGATGCACCGGAAGACCCCATGCACTCACGATGAAGTTACTAAGGTCGCGGACAGTGATGTTTTCTCGGATAATGAGGCCTTCAATGTCTAAACGGCGAAGAAGCTGCCTAGCATTAGCACGGGAATCAAAGGCCTCTGCTTCGCGGTGCATCTTACTAACCAAACCTTTTTGCTTGGGACACATTATCATATTTGAACCTGAAGCATTCGTTTCATAGAGCCCGGAGGTTTTCTTTGGCATTACAGAATGTATTTAATTTTGATCGGCGGTACGCACCAAGTGATCTGCATCCCCATCGTCTGTTTGCTGATAAAATTCCAACATTTCCTTTTCCAGCTGCGGAATGAACCGAGGATGGTCTTTTTCTAAGCCAACGACTTCATCTTGGGCCCAACTCAATAAGATATCATCCGGCAATCTTTCAGTAAATTTTTCAGGATACGTAAGCGAAAACTCACAAGTTTCTTCATCGTACATAATCCAGTCGGGTTGGAATGCACTGGTCCACAACAGCTTTGCTCCGAGGAATGATTCACAGTGGAATTCGCCGCACGTTCCCTCGATACGTTTCATATGGTTCATAATGTGATTTCGGATGAAATCCCGATGTTCATCATTTAGTTTATTTTTCATTGAATTTAATATTCTATTATTATTTTGTAAATCGAAAATCAGGCGGCCGTTAGATGCTGGCGTAGATACACCATAAGGGAGTCATAACAGATGAGCCGCGTCCCACGGACCGCCCCACGCTGGCGCAGGCAGATTGAACGTACCGGCGGGCGATGGCCGTTCAGATCGCAGGGCAGGATCAGGTTATTAAGCCCTGACCGGGTGAGCCCTGTATAGGGGCATCGCTTACCGGGCTGAGGGAGGCGGATAAACTCCGGGCGCTGAGGAACGCTCGCGGCCGCTTCGGGATTAGATGTGATCGAGATCATGCATCAGACAATGATGCATAATTCATAAAAGGTCTTGGGATAGCTCAGGGCTGCGAGCTGTCCCAACCAGGGCTACTTAGCCAGGGCTATGACGGCTCTACCTACCCTCTGGTGAATCCGAGCCCGAATCTGCGCCTCCGTGGTTACATCCGCGTCGCTGATCTGATCCGCGAGGGCGACGAGCTGGTTAGCTGGCGGTAGGGCCTCCACGAGGAGTTGGATGGCCGCCGAACGCCATTCGGCGGCCGTCTCCGGGCTCAGTTCCGGCAGTCGGCCGAAACTGGCGTCCTCACGAGGCCGATAGAGGGCAATCGCCCGAAATGGCTGCTTCAGGCCTTCTTTGACCGGTACTCCTTGAGACCACTGCGCTGCGTAGGCCCTTACCCTCAGTTCACAGGCACTGCGCAGGTCGGAATCCAGGTCTGGCAAGGTCAGCATGTGCTGGGCCCGCAAGACCCTAAGTTTAAGGACGAGGGCGAGCGCATATTCGGAGAACACCGTGGCCCCCGTGCGCTTTTTCGGATTCCGCGAGGGAACAGCCAGGTACCCGATCCGAAGACCATCGTAGCGGCTCAGTTCCTCGACCTCGTTGTACGGAATGGGCCAGTGGTGCTGCGAGGACACGAGGTCCTCGATGAATTGCCTCGTCACCGGGTCATCCGATTTCGGATCCACCAGACCGTTCAGATTGCGGGTGGCCTGTAGGGCAATCAGGAGGAGTTGGACAAGCGCCTCATGACGCCGGAGGCCGTCGCCCCGGGCATGTGCTTCAGTCGTGAGTTCGTTGATGAAATCGAGGGTGCGACGAAGGGCACCGCCGGGTTCAGAGAAGCCGTGAAAGCGGGGGGCGAACGGAGTCTTGGACACGGTTGGATCAGGGTGGATATCCCTGAACTTGTTATGACTTCGTTATGACTTTCGACTCCCTGAAGTGAATCGGGAATCTCGATCTACCTCTTAAATAGCAATTTACAAACGCTGGTGCGGGCGGACGGAATCGAACCGACGATACGATTCCGCTTCGTCGTACTTTCCTATCTCCCTCTACCGTGGTACTTTGTTGGATATCGTTGACACGGTTAGATGTTATGACTCTGTTATGATTCATGGCCAGTATCCACCGTGACGCCAAGGGCCGTTCGCCCTACTGGTACGCCGCCTACACCCTTCCCGACGGCACCCGCTGCGCCAAGTCGACGAAGCTGACCGATCGCACCAAGGCGCTGAAGCTGGCGATGGAGTGGGAGCACTTGGCCCGCACTGCCGCCGAAAGAGACCCAGCCGGAGCCCAGATCGCCAAGGTCAACCTGGACATTTACGAGCGAGCCACGGGAACCCGCGTGGAGGTGGTCTTCCTCGGCGACTTCCTACGGGGCTGGGTTGAGCGGGCGGCGCTGAACAAGAGCCACCGCACGTCGCTGCGGTACCGGCAGGTGGTGGAGGATTTCCTGACCCACCTCGGACCCAATCGTGCAAAGTCCAACATCGGCGGCGTACGGGAGACCGACATCCAGTCGTTCCTCGACCAAGAGACCAAGTCAGGCAAGTCAGCCAGTACGGTCGCCATCGCCGCCAAGGTGCTGCGGATCCCGTTCAACCTCGCCTTCAAGCAGGGGCTGATCCTGCGGGTGCCCGTATCGGGTCTGGACATACCCGACGGGCAGGCACACCAGCGCAAGGCG
>SXGQ01622170.1_pt1 | contig 24372 bp, 23 predicted proteins | sample 3178371 | NCBI WGS metagenome assembly SXGQ01 (sample SAMN11356859, study PRJNA531348) | freshwater metagenome | isolation source: freshwater sample F1-20 | place: China: Fuxian Lake, Yuxi | collected 2017-12-25 | reverse complement strand
TCAATTTTGTTTTATTTTTCAAATCTAAGCATAAAAAAAGTCCCTGAAAATCAGAGACTTAAATTTTTGTTGGCGGTCCGGACGGTGGGAATGAAACAAATCTGACTGAACTCAAATCGGACAAAAACGTCAAAATATAATAGTATAGGTATTATATTGGTTAATCTAATTCTTTCCAAGCATTATCAAATCAGGCCATTCTGCTTCGGTTTTAGCACCACCTACCCTACTTTGTTGAATCCCACGTTTATGAGTAAATTTGATTCTAAAATGTGTTTAAAATAGTTGGATAATTGCATTGAAATGTTTTCCTATTTTGTAAAAAGATTTTTTTCAGGTTTATTGATTTGCACGTTGTGGCTAATTCTTCCATTATTGTCTGCCTTCTTCCCAAATTTGGGATTAAGTGAGAAATTCTTAAATCTTCTTATTTTAGGTTTCGTAATTACTTTAATCGTTAAGAGTTTTGATATCCTTAATAATTTTAAAAACCATTATTCAAGTCATTTATTTGATACCATAATCACAAAAATTGGGTTAAATTTTGAAATTTTCAATAATAAGCCAAAGCATCTAATAAATTGGAATATATCTCTTCACCAAAGTGGGCACTGGCGAAATACCTATGGTTGTATTAGATGCTCGAAATCTATTAATAAAAATGAATTTCATTGGAGTAATTTAGGTACGAGTCGTCCGCAAAAGATTTGCTTAAGCTGTATGAAATCAAATAGTTTAGGTGGATATGAAGAAGAAATAAAATACGCTGATTTATATCATACGGAATTTGAAAAGTTTTTAAATAAATTCAAATCCATAAATCTTTTGCTTGATAAATCATTAGTTTATAACGACAGTTATATTAAGGATTTTTTTGATAGATCAATTATAAAGGCCAGGCGTCAGTTTTAACACTTTGAAATTATTGGCATATCATTTCAATTTCCAACAGGTCGAATAATATAAATTATAAAATGTCACTTTAGGTCAATTGATTGAATTATTATTTCATTAAGAGTAATTTGTTCAAAATATAATTTTATGAAATTCGGTATCCGAAAAGTATCTATATCAAAAAGTATTGCGGCAAGAACATCTTTTACTCGTATTGCTAAAAACAGTCTTGGATTAAAAGCTCCAAGGGGGTTTGGCTGGGTGACTAATCCAAAGAAAGCGCTGTATAATAAAGTCTACAATAAGACCTCTGTGAGTATTTTTAGTTCGAAATTTTGGAACTGGTTTAAATAATGTGTGATGTAAACGGCCCCTTCAAGTTATGTACCTGCGATACCAACGTAGATAGAACCAAACCACATTGGATTCTACATCGGTACATTCAGTCTAAAGAAGAATATCAGATGATGGGAGACTTTAGAACACCTAACCTTTATCAACAAAACTCCACAAGAAGTCTTAAAAGGAGGTTGAATTCAGTGAATGTCTTTGATTTTGAATATGTGCCAGTTGAGGGGGATTATTTGGAATTGTTTTTGAGTCCTGAAATTGATTGTTATGTTGATGACGAAGATGAAGAGGATTATGTTGAATTCGACCCTGATTACATATTGGAGTTTAAAAAAGGTAAGTGGTTATTGTTAGAACCGTGGGTTTCTAATTTGTATCAACATAGTCTTACACATACTGGTGAGATAATGGGACCTAAAACTGAATTAACGACTGCGTATGAAAGTTTCAAAGAAAACGCTACATCCAAACAATTATCGGATTTTGAATTTGAAAACATATATCCATTCATTTCACCTTTGTTACGCACAAAGAAGGGGTTAGTCGAATTTTTTAGGAAGTCTATATCAGAATGAAAAAACTTCTATTCATCACTTTAGTGCACATTTTTCTAATTGGGTGTGATGCCAAGCCAATAGATTATTCGAAACGTACCCGCAAATCGTCATACGTTCGAGCTGGTTCGACGCAAACCGGTCGTCTAACTAAATCCCACGCAAGAAAAGGAGTAAGCTCCTCCAGTCGAGCATTCAAGAACCGATTGAATTCTCGCAGTTATTATAACAGGAATAAGAATAGAAGGAAGTTGAGAAAAGGTGATTAGAATTTAAATCTAGGATAATTTATAACCTTATTTTTTCCAAAGACCTACTGAAATTATAAAACCACCTCCTTCTTTCCAAAGAGAAACTTCATACTTATCCATTATGTAAGTAATTAAACTATATTCTACACCATTTTCCCATTTGTCATTTTTAACAAACTTTACTTTCAAATTCAAATTAACAATTTGATTTTCAATAGTTTTAAAGTCATCAATATTGTCAGTATCAAATCGTACGTGAATGGATTCTCCAAACATATAAGAGTCCCAAGAAATTTGTTTTTCTATGGTATCAGATTTTTTCATAACAAAGGTCATAGATTTTTCATAAGCACCTTCATCCCTCATTTTATACGGAGTGAAGCCTTTATTGGATACCAAGGCAACAAATTCTTTTTCTTTCATTTTTACCATTTTTTTCAATTCAGACAAAGTAAATGTTTGTCCAATAGTTTGAGTAAAAACAAAAAACATAATAAATAGAGTATTTAAAAGTTTCATAATTCAAGTTTTTAAAAGGTTTGTGAAAGCTGGACCTATGTGATTCAATAGCTAATGAAATTCTACATTAACAAAAATAGTCAATGGATATTCATTGAATCCTTGGAGTTACTACAATAAGATTAGGAGGATAGCAAATTGATTAAAGATTTGGCATACAGTAATCAACAAACTCTTCGAATTCTGCATCATCAATAAAATATTGATCATATTCTTCGTCTTTACCCGGATCTATCTCTTTTGTTTTAGCTAAATCAATACAAGCGCCTTCGAAATCTTTCAATTTAGCTTTTAGGATGCTTCTGATATAGTATATTCTACCTTCGCCACCTGTTATATCTAGTTTCAAACTCTCGTTATAGCTTTGAAGTGCATCTTCATAATATAGAGCTGCCTCTTGAGCAAAACCCAACAATGCAAATGATAGGGCTTTAGCCTCCTTACTCCCACCAGATTTTAAAAGTATTTCAATTTCTCTTTTACGTAATTCAATTTCCTCATCGTGGTAACCTAATTCATAGAGACACTTCAAAGCTTTATTCAATACTTCTGTGTCTTCTGGAAGAATTGCCAATGCTCTGTTATAGTCATTTAATGCATCTTCAATCTTTCCTTTCTGTTTTTTTAAGTCTCCACGAAGTATAATCATTTCAACATCGAAACGGTGATCAGCAAAGAAACTATCTACAACAGCAGATGCATTTTCGAAAAGTTTAGATTTTACTAAGCATCTTGTTTTCGAAATAAGACTTGGTGTATGTTTTGGAGATATTACCAATGCCTCATCATAGTAAATGACGGCCTCTTCAAAGTTTTCTTCGTACTGGTATGTTAAAGCAAGGTTATATCTATAAACAACCTTTTCTGGAAGTAGTTCTATTGCTTGATTTAAGTACTTTCGAGACTCTTCGTATTTATCAAGCCATAAATAATCATAACCTATTGAACCCAATGTCTCACCTGATTGATTGTATTTCAGTAATTCAAGGTTGTCTTTAAGAGCTAAGTCAAATTTTTGGAGTTTTTCATAACATAAAGCTCTGTTTCCTAAAGCCTTTTCATCCTTTGGATTGATTTTTAATGCTAAAGTTAAATTCGTTGCAGCCTTTGAGAAGTCTCCTTTGTCAAAATAGGTAGCCGCTTTGCTTTTATAAATTGTTGATGTTTGCGCAAAAGTTGCGAATGTGAGTAGACTAAAGATAATAAGTGCTAATTTTTTCATATCAGAGTTTAAGTTTTTTACGGGAACCGGTACCAGTTTAGGTTTAGGTTTTAAAATTATTTCAATCCACTCAACTAGATTCATCTTGTGTTTATTGCGTTAATAATCGAAAGCTCTTGATTGTTTTCGACAATTAGGGTCAATGCCACTTATTTTGACTTTATATGTCAAAATATTTGTCCTTTAATCTTTTGTTTTATTAAAAGGTAAATTCTCTGCCATTTGAAGTCAATCACTTGCAGTTTAGTACCTTAAAGTGCTAAGTTTAGATTTTAATAATCTAATTTATGTTTAATCAGAATCGTATTCTTCGTGTTTTCAAGTTGATTACTCTGTTGAAGACTTTCCCAGCGAAGTCTATTAAAAGATTAGCCTCTACATTAGAAATATCTGAAAGGAGTTGCTATCGATATATGGACTTATTGGATGAACTCGGGTTTGAGGTAAGTAAAGACGAAAACAATAAATTCTCTTTAAAAGCTGATCAAATAGTAGATCCATTCACTAAAGAAGAGTCCCATTTAATTCAGGAGGTATTAACTATTTCGGTGAAAAACAATCCACTTGTAAAATCGATAAAAGCTAAACTGCCTACTCTTGAAGAAACTAATATTCTAGCTAATAATATAGTAAATGGCCATTTATCTAAATTGGTTTCCCAAATCAACGAAGCCATTCTAAATAAAACACAAATCATAATTCATAAGTACCAATCTGCTAATACGGAAAGTATTACAGATAGACTAGTTGAGCCGGTAGGGTTTACTGATAACTATGGATTTCTTTGTGCTTATGAAATTGAATCCAATCAAAACAAGTATTTCAAAGTGGAGAGAATGGGAAGTGTAGAATTATTGAATGTTAAGTACAAGTTCGAACCTCTTCATAAATTATATAAACCTGATGTATTTGGTTTTAATGATTCAGGAGAAAAATTTAAAGTCAAACTGAGATTGTCGATGCGTGCTCAATTATGGATAAAAGACGATTATCCCGAAACTAGCACTTATTTAAAGGATTTAGGGAATGGTTCTTGGTTATTAGAAGTTGAGGTATTCAATATGGAGCCTGTAAGTCGAATAATCCGTAGTATGCCAAATGATATACAGTTGATTTAATTTTAGTTTTGCCTAGCCGTTCAAAAAAAATTATATTTAAGTTTAATTTCTAATTTATATATGGCAAACATCCTAGAGGAGTTAATATACCTTGATAATGCAGCAACTACTCGGATGGATAGCAGAGTCTTGGAAGGGATGATGCCATATTTTTTAGATTTATTTGGTAATGCTTCAAGTACACATAAGCTAGGTGAACAATCTAAAAAAGCTGTTGAAAATTCAAGAGATAAAATTAGTTCGGCTTTAAATTGTACTCCTTCTGAAATCATTTTTACGAGTGGTTCAACTGAGTCAATAAATCTTGCTATTAAAGGATTTATTGAAAGTAATTCACATAAGGGCAATCATATCATTACGGTAAAGACAGAGCATAAGGCTGTACTTGAAACATTGAGGTACCTTGAAACGAAGGGTATTGAGGTTACTTATTTGGATGTAGATTCTGACGGCATAATTTCTCTAGAGGAATTAAAGCTTAGCATTATAGATACTACTTTGATGATTGTAGTTATGTATGTCAATAATGAAACTGGTGTTATTCAGGAAATTAGCAAGATAGGCGAGATAGCAAAAGAAAGAGGGATTTGTTTTTTTTCTGATGCTACCCAAGCGATTGGTAAAATTGAAGTAGATGTCGACGCTTTAAATGTAGATATGCTATGCTTTTCTGGTCATAAAATTAATGGACCTAAAGGTATCGGTGTTTTATATAAACGTAATGGAGTGGAGTTGACACCACAAATTCACGGCGGAAACCAAGAGCACGGACTTAGGTCTGGCACTCATAATACCCCATTAATTGTTGGTATTGGCATCGCTATGCAAATCGCATCAAATGATTTAATGAAGAATCAAAGTAAAGCGATTGAACTCAGAGGGAAAATATTAGAATACTTTTCTTCAAATAATATTGGTAAAGCAGCTTTTAAACTTGATTATACCGTTCCAAACATTATTAGCATTGAGTTGAATAATATTGACGCAGAAGAGTTCCTTATGCTTAATTCTTACAATTTCTATGCCTCAACTGGAAGTGCCTGTAATTCAGGTTTGCAAGTTAAGTCATATGTAATTGATTCAATATTCAAAAACGTACCAAAACAAATTATTAGAATATCAATTTAATATTATGGAAGAACAAGATTTTGTTGCCCAGGACACCGCCTTAGAAAGTATGAGATCTTCAGACTTCGACTGCTATTCTGCATATGGTGAGGTTATAGATAATTCAATTCAAGCATTGGCATCAGATATTAGAATATATTTTGAAGAATCTGAGAATCTTGTTAAGAATAAAAAGAAGATATCTAGAGTGTTTTTTGCGGATAACGGAGTTGGTATGAATTCTGATTTATTGCATAAATGCTTAAAACTTGGACATTCTAGTAGATATAATGATCGAAGTGGAATAGGTAGATTCGGGGTAGGAATGACCTTAGGAGCAATCCACGAATGCAGAAAAATAGAAGTTTTTTCAAAACAAGCTGGTGGAGATTGGAATTATACCTATATAGATCTTGATGAAATTCAAAATGGCACGTTAAAATATATTCCTATTCCTGTCCGTAAATCACCTGAATCAAAGTATACCGATTTTATCAATTCATCAGGTACATTGGTAATTTGGAGCAAATACGATAGGCAAGTAGAAAAATATGAAGATATTTTGGCGGAAACTAAGATATGGTTGGGTCGAACATTTAGAAAGTTTATTTGGGGAACAGCAAAAGGGTTTGGAGTAGTAGAAATAAAAGTAAACAATGTTAATGTTCAAGCTATTGATCCTCTTTTTTATACAAAGGATAAGACAGGGTTTGAAAATGAAGAAAAGGCATTTTTGTTTAAAGAGGAAATTTTAAAAACACCAGTACCTGAAGAGTTTAATAATTCTCTTCAAACTTCGGATGTTATAATTAATATGTCTCTTTTACCAAAAGATTACAGAAGAGAGAGGGGAAAAGGAGGGGATAAATTTGCTGAGGCAAGATTTATAGATAGGAATGAGGGAGTTTCGATATTAAGAAATGATAGAGAAGTGTTTTATGGAAATATTCCTTATTCTTATACTGTTGATCCAAGAGATAGGTTTATAGGTATTGAAATTTCATTTGATGCAATTTTGGATACGGAGTTTTCTGTTAAAAATATTAAAAGAGGAGCTGTTCCAATTCGAGAGTTAAAAGATAGAATTGTATCTCATATTCAACCAACAATCAGAACTCAACGAGAGGTAATTTCAAATGGTTGGAATGAAGCACTAAGGGAGACGATTGGTGAACTTGATGATAAAAATAAGGCCCTCGGGATTTCTCCACTTCATAAAACCACAATGGCTCTTTTGACAGGATCGAAAGACACTATTATTCAAAAAGGTAAACTAGGGGAAACTAAATCTAATGCTTCAATTGCTAAAAAAATTAATCCTAAAGCTGACGAGAGACAAATTGCCGAAATTATAAACGGATTGAAAGAGAATGGGATTACTATTGACGAAAGAGAATTTATAGGGGGAGATTTTCTTGATATTGACCACGGAAATGGATTGAAGACTCTTATTTACAATACTAATTCAACATTTTACAAAGCATATAAAGAAATTCTTCAAGAATTGAATTCAGACTTAGCAAATGATTACAAGGTCCTAATAGATTTGATTTTTGTTGCATATATGTTAGCAGAAGATACAATTGATCCCAATGAAGAGCTTATGGGAGCTGATTTTGTATCTTCGATTAAATCAAATTGGGCTTTGGAGTTAACCAAAATTTTAAGAAAGTGGAAGAAATAAAAATAAAGATTGGGTCTAATAAAAATCCAATATTTGTAGATTTTAAGATGTACGAAGGTCGCAAGATCATAGATGTCAGAAAGTTTTTTCTTTCTGCTAATTCTGAAAATGATTACTTGCCAACTAAAAAAGGTATATCATTCAATGTTAATCAGTTTAATGAATTTGTTCAAGTAATTTCTAGAAATCGAGATAAAATTCAACAATTCTATGATGAAGTTGAATTTGAGGACTCTAAGGTGTTAGAGTCTTTTAATTCCAATAAATTAGGTAGAGGTTTTGAGTTTGAGTTTTCTGGCTCAGAAACGAAAATTAATATTGATCAGGAGTTCTATAATGCTAAATTATCGAACATTTCAATTTCTAAAATGTTTTTAGCTTTTTATATGAGCATAACGAGCGTTATCGATGACGACGGAGATATAAATCTAATATTAGATACTCTTGATACAAAACTAAAGACAATGAAATGATTTTAAAGCAATTAAACAATAAATATTTTTCTGAAATCAAGGATTTAGCTCAAAATTTTGAACCATTCAAAAGTGCATTTCATTTAATTAAAGAATCTAATGAGAGTCACGGATTGAATGATAAGGAGATTCTTATTTTATTGTTTGAAAATTCAATACCTGATGATTTTTTCACCTCTAAGGTTAATTTATTGAATTTTTGCTTAGCCCTTCCACTTAAAACTAGGCAGCTAATTGAAAGAAAACTTAATTTAAATAAAATTGAAGATATTGCTTGGTCAGAAGATTCGTCGAATTATTTTGTAGACGAATTAGGCTTGCCGGAAAAATTCAAATATCAAATAGAATTAAACGCTCAAAACAATAATTCATTTGCGATTGCTAATTATTTAAAGAAGGATGTTCAATTTAAAAGATTAAAAGATTACCAATCTAAAATTTTTTATGAATGTTTTGATTATTTGAATACTACACCCTTTTCTAGAAGTATTATTCAAATGCCAACTGGTAGTGGGAAAACGAGGACAGCAATGGAAATTGTCTGTGAAATTATTAATTCTACGAATAAAAATGTTTTGTGGCTTGCAAATACGGAGGAACTTTGCGATCAAGCTTTTGAATGTTTTAACGAGGTTTGGGATATAATTGGGCATCACGAATTGGAATCAATTAATCATTCAAGAATTAAGTATAAATTAAATATACCTGATAGTAAGGTTCGTTTTCACGTAGCAACTCTACAATCTATAAATTCACCTACTAAATTTATAAAAATTACTGAGTGGGGATTGGATTCAACGAATCTTGCATTAGTGGTCATAGATGAAGCACATATTGCTATTGCACCAACTTATTTGGAAACAATAAATCAACTTCTATTTATGAATGCTAAGCTTTTAGGTCTTTCAGCAACTCCTGGTCGCTCGATTCAAAGGAACACTTTTGAAAAAGATGCAAATCGTGAACTATCAGATTTCTTTTTTAACAAAATATTTAAAATTGGTAATTCTGAAATTTCAGACATAGAGTTTTTAAGAAACAAACGAATTTTGTCAAATGCGCAATATTATACAATTGAAGGAGCTACTTTAGAAAATCAATGTACAAGTACAGAATTAGACGAATTTATCCGTACGATGAGATTTCCACCCAGAATTGAAAAATATCTTTCAAATGATGGTGGAAGGAATGCTTCAATAATCAACAGTTTGAAAAAGCTTTTAATTGAAAAAAAGAAAATATTGTTTTTTGCTACTTCGGTTAATCATTCAAAACTAATTACAGCATTGTTAAAAGCAGAAGGTTTTGATTCAAGTCATATTGATGGTCAATCTGGAAGTAGTAGAAGGAGGATTATTAATGATTTCAAGAATGGGAAAATCCAACTTCTTAGTAATTATGGTGTTTTGAGCACAGGATTTGATGACCCCAAAGTAGATGTTGTATTTATTGCAAGGAAGACGAATTCAATAATTCTTTATAGTCAGATTATTGGTAGAGGTTTGCGAGGTCCAGAAATTGGTGGCACTCAAATTTGTGATATATATACTGTTAGTGACAATATAATTGGAATGCCATCCAATGATGAAATTTCGAGTTATTTTGATGATTATTTTACAAATAAAATATAGATGCTCCTTTTAAGTGGTTTTAATTTGTTTGATAAATGCAGTGAGTTTACAGCCGCGAATGAAGAGGTTACTGTGTTCTCTCCATATATTAAAACAGAGCAAATTCGAAAACTGAATTCATCCAATTCTATTAAAAGGATAATAGTTAGATGGGAAATCAGGGATTTGTGTCTAGGTGTATCTGATTTAGATTTATATGATTATTGTAGAGAAAACAATATTGCATTATATAGAAATACGCGCATCCACTTAAAGCTGCTATGGAATCATAAATCTGATTTGATTTTTGGTTCAGCAAATATTACAAACAGAGGTATTGGAGAAATAGGGGAGTTTAATTATGAATTAGCAGGGTCAAATACTTTCAATAACATTGAGACATATAATTACTTTAATAAAATTATATTTGATAGCGAGTATGTCGATCAGGGTTTATATGATGAAATAAATAGACTTGTTTCAATGACTGAATTGCCAATATTGAACTATCCTATATTAGAAACAAATAAAAAGTTAGTAGATTCCTTTTTGATCTCTCAGTTGCCAATGACTGAATCACCTACTCTTTTATTGGAAAATATAAATGAACTTAATGATCTGAATGAAGAGGAGTATAGAACGGTTTCTCACGATATGGTTTTATTTAATTTAAAATCAAATATTACTGAAGCAGAGTTCTATGTTCATTTGAATAATGAATTTAATAATCACCCATTTGTAATTAAATTCAAAGATTTTGTAAAATCTCGACCCAATAGTTCAATTCACTATGGAGGTTGTGTAAGCTGGATTCAAGAAAATACCACAACAGTGCCCACTCCAAGAAGTTGGGAAATGAAGAAACAATTCATTGTCAATAATTTATATAGATGGGTATGCTTCTTCGACTTAGAGTTCTCTTTTGAAGTGCCCGATGGTGGGCACTCTCAGATATTGAAATACAACGGTTTTAAATAAAACAGCTAGCACAGCCTTCGCCTTCTGCATTTAAGATCTCATCTTGCCAATTAATACCGGTCTTACTTTTAGCCCTCATTGTCTTCAAATAATGATCCTTTTTAATTGCTTTAACTCTATCTGCTTGCTTTAGTTGAACCAAGGACTCTTCCATCCAAGTATATCCATCTTTCTCATATGATATAGCCATTTCAAATAAATTTGGATGTTGCTCTAACAACCACACCCATTCAATTTTTTGTTGATAGAAGCAAAAAAAACAGCCGGATCTACTTCTCGAGTAGTACCCAGTTTTTACCTCTCCATCAATCTCAACTTGATATTCAACAGGTTTATAATATGCTGGGATTCCAACGCCTGAATTTTCTAAAATCTCAAATACTTCATTTATTTTAATGATATCCTGATTGTCAATCAATGGGAAACTATCAAGCTTACCAACAGGGTAGTCAGTGGTTTTTAAGAAACGAAAAATTACATAATTGAAAAGCTTTAGATTTAAATCTAATAATGCATTTAGCTTTTGAGATTGAGTGAATTTGAAACTTATAGGTTGACTAATAACTTGATTGATTTTAGATAAATCTACGTCAAGTTCCTTTCCTATTTCTTCGTAGAGTAATTGGATAATATTCAAATTTTCATTTGACAATACCTTTTTAATTACATCTTCACTCCAGATATTTTTTCTAAATGGAAAAATGGTTTGGATATTTTCCCTCTTGGAAATGTATCCTTCTCTATTCTCATCACCACGAATCCCTACATATGAAATTGTTGGCTCATCTTTTATATGAGCCTCAAAAGGCTGTAATTTTAACTTGTTTGTGCACCATCTTGAATTTGGGGATGGTAAATATCCTCCATAAACTGCAAGAAAGTGATCAAATGGATTATTCAATGGTGAGTTCTCTAAATCCATTGAATTGTATACTGTGATTTTCTTACCCAACACAGAATTCAGTCGATCAATAAGTTCGTAAGTTTCTGTTAATTCCTTCCCTGTATCACAGGTATAATAGTTGATATCTAATTCAGGATAGTGTTTACTCATATAAATTGCAAGTGCTGCACTGTCCTTGCCGCCTGAAATTCCTAAAACGTGGTTTACTTTACTCATCTTTGGTGATTAATTGATTTAATATTTCAACTAATAGTTCTTTTTTGAATTCTAATGTTAAAGGTTCTAATTCTTTGATTAATTGTTCCCTCAATGTATTTACTTTACTATCGTACTTTTTGTTGATTACTACCTTTAGTTGCTGATTTATACCATTTTCGCCAATTAGATTTAATTCGACCATTTTACCCTCTTTTGAAGATTTGTTGAACTGGTGAATCTCAACAGCGCTTAGCAATCCATTAGAATATAGTTTGATGTTTGAATTAAGTATTATCTTTTCTTCATCTAATAAATCTTCAATCCGTTTGTTTATTGCGTGATCAGCTATTGATTTTATATAACTAAGTCTATCATCTAATGGGGAGGTAAGGCGCTCAAAATATACTCTTTGAACTTTTGTAAGCCTATTCAAATCAATCTGAGATAACTTGTCTTTAATTTCTATTTTATAACTCGGGAAATTAGTATCAACGCAATTAAAACTTTCAATTATACTTTGCTCTATTTCATCAATTAGATCAGAATATGATTTTCTAATTTCTGAAATGGCATTTTGTAAATGTTCAACATAAGAAGAAACAACCTTTGAATCTGTTTCATTATTCAAAGCATAAAAACCCAATGCATCTGGAAATTTATTAAATAATGCATCTTCCGGATCTTTTGAAAGTTTAATGGAATCTCTCAGTCTAATTGCTTGAGGGCTAAGATTTCTTGTATTTAAGGAATAATTAGTTAGGCTTCTGTGAAATCTTAAGAAATTGCCATAAATGGCCAAAAAAGTTGTGTTAAGTCCGTTTGCGGTATTATTTATTTGAGTAATCTCTTTATAGCCTTCTAATAAATTGATTTTAAATCCTGTTACTTGGTAACTTTTGATTGAAAAGTCACTTGGTTTTTTATGAATCAAATCTAAGGTTTCTGTTGAAAGATATGGCGTAAATCCCCCAGTGGTGTGGAATATAGCAAATTCTTCTCTTTTAGAAATCAGGAAAATTGGAATCCAAAACTCTATAAAGCCTTTTTTTAATTTGAATGGTGCTTTTCGCAATATCGAATAGAGTTCATTAAGGTTTCTATTTTTTGAAAAGCAAGAATCTAAGAACTTTTCACACTCTCCCCATATATCCACTAAAGAATCCTCGAAAATATTCGCAATGGAATTACGGTGTCTTTGAGGTGCATATATTTGGTATTGTTTGCTGTCTTCGCTGTAGCGGTGAATTCCAGTTTTCTTCAATAACGTTAAATAAATTGCCTTCTCTGGAGGGAATTTAGAGGAATCAAATCCTAAATCTTCTATTGTCTCATTATCAAGTAATCTCGTAATTAAAGCTTTTCTTGCGGAATTTATAGGAGTACTTAAGAATTCCTTATTTATTAATTCATTAAAAAAATATGGAGTTTTAGGGTAAATATTAAAGCAAATTTTAGTTATAAGCTCATTTAAGTCTTTTTTGCTTCTAATATTTTTTTGTTCTTCTCCATTATAAATCCAAGAGTTTGAATTTCCGATGAATAAAGAATTAGTCACTAGATCTTTTAGTTTACCCTTGTAGAAATCTTTCTCATCCTTTAATAATTTTTTGGCGTTTATATCATCGAAATATTTAGAGATAATTTTATCTAACTGTAATATTTTGAAAATGGTACTTCTGATTTCGTTTGAGTTGAAGTATTGAACGAAAATATTAGATGGGTGATTTAATGAACATTGCTTAATTTATTCTTTATTCTCAAAGTCAAAAATTAAATTAATGTAACCGTCAATAGCCCCTTCAGCATCATTGATATTTTCCAGTGATTCATTTACTCTAAATTCGAAAAATCTTGATGTACCTGTTATTGATGAATACTTCTTTGCGAGGATGATTGGAAAATCTGTAAGGTTTAATATTTCATTTTTAATCGAAAAATCAGGGTTTATTTCTTTAGAAACGGCAATTAGCTCTCTCTCTAAGTCAATATCTGTTCCTTCAAGAAAGTTTAATTTATTACTGTGTTTGTAATATCTTATTATTCCAGCCTTCTCTAATTTGGCTAGTATTTCTATAATGTCGACTCCCCTCGTAAATTGAAAATATTTTGATAAAAATACTTCATCAAACGTGCCTCCAGCCTTTGTGAAAATATTTGATAAGCCGATTGTTTTAATGACTTCTACGGCTTGCTTGTATTCATCATCAAATATAAGTTCTGCTCTTTCGATTGCCTTAAAGGTTGAGCTCCATTGAGGTTTGTGTGGATTTTCGGGACTTAGAATTTCTGATGGTAATGTGTAAACCAAATAATCAAATACATTGGAAACTGAGTAAAACTCATTCTTCCGTTTATGTATTGAAACTTCAGATTTGTCATTCAGAAATGAAAACAATGAACGTTCATTTTGGCCGTAACGCTGTAATGAATTGACTAATACTGTTGCAGAAATCCAATCTAATGGGAATAGTGCTAAAGAAAGTTCTTCTGTAATTAAATTATTATAGCTAATTAGATTGGACTCCTTAATTAATGACAATAGGTCGTTGTAATTGTCTTTATCATTATCTTTAAGATTAAAATCTTTTAGTTTATTACTTGCAAAGAATATTAGTTGTTCAACAGGTTCGTTAAATAATAAATCCGTAAATCGTCCTTTAACTTTTTCCCATTCAAGTTGATCCTGACTATTTAAATTTTTACCATAACTAGCAAAGTTTTGATGTAAGGTAATGATGAAATAACTTTCAGTTTCATCATTGTTAGCCCATTCTGCTATTTTTTGAAGTAGAAAAAGTTCTTCAAGTTGATTGTTTTTAGCGGCGAATTCCAAAAATTTACCAAATTCATCAACCAGAATAACTAATCCTTTAGATTTATTCTTAGCTTTTAATAATTTCTTTTGTAAAGCCTCAATTATTGCACTATTGCTTACTTCTCCATCAATCTTTAGCTCATTTGCTAGGGTTTGTGTAAATGATACTGAGTCTCCAATTATTTTAATGAATTCAAATGCTTTAAATCCTTTTTTATCATCAAGGGTATTGAAAAATAGCTGTTCGCCATTTAGATTTCTTTCTAGAGCCCATAAAAATGTGGATTTACCTGTTCCATAATTACCAATCAAATTGAAGGATTTAGAGGAACTTGTAGGTCTAAGAAATATTCTCTCGAAAATTTCTTTAGTGTTTTCTGTGACAATATATTCAAGAGTTTTACCACTATCTCTTAAAATATTTGTTGAAATATTGTTACTAATTCTCATATATAGAAGATAATAAATCTTGCTTGAAATCGGGAGTGTTGGTTTTTATTTGTAATTGTTTGATTCCAGCATCATCTTTATAAACAAATCGGTTGTCAAGGTTACATATTTGAGAAATCAGATTCTCAAGCGAATCTAACGTAAGACATAAAAATGAACCTAGTATTTTTCTTATTGAATCAAGGTTTACGACTGTTTCATTTTCAAAGGAGTCGGAAATGAAGTACATAAACAAATATGGAGAGATCGAACTCTGTTCACCAAGATTGACCTTATAAACTAATTCGCCTGATTCATTTCTTCTATTTGTTTTAGAAATTAAATTTAGTTGCAGTAATGGAGCATTAAAGTCATCTTCGACTGTTTTAATGTTTTTAACTGGAGCAACATATGTTTTTAAAAATACATTGAAATCTGAAGAAAGGGTATTTTCTGAAACGGACTTAGTTCCATTTTGTTGTAGTCTTCTATTAATGTAGTTAATGACTGACTTTTCGGAGAATTCTTGAGTTACTTTGTCAGCAAAGTAATCTAAAAAAATTATTTTGAAGATTGAAGCATATTCTTCCTTACAAAGATGATATTGTAAAAGCCATACAGAGCTTTCATTTTCTAAAAATATGTCTTTTTCAATGATTTTTCGAGCAATTGGAGTTATTTCGCCGTCAGTATTGATCCACCCAAATGCCTTAAGCCAATGATGAATTGATTTAACCATATTTTTGCCTACACCTAATTCTGTTATAGCAAAAATATCATCATTGAAAGCGTCAACTTCCTTGTAATCAAATAGTTGAACTCCTTTTGTTAGCCACTGTTCTTTACAATGAAACGTCTCGTGTCCTGAAAATCTTAAAAATTCCTTCACCTCTAATAAATTATTTTTTATTAAACGAAGATAATCAAAATGGAGAAGTTTATCCATTTTGATTTAGGCAATAAGCTATAATTATCAATAGTTTTGTTGGAATTTAATTTTAATTAATTGATTTACAGCATTTTAATTCATTTGTTGTCTTTTTTTTATATTGACAAATGAAGTCAGGGTCAATTTTAACAACATTCTAATTCAATCTATTAGAGGATATATTAATTATTTCACCTGTGTAAATGAATGCGTCTCCGCCTTCATTTGACAAGGTTGAAATAGATCCATTTTGAAGCCCTATCATTAAACCCAATACGTATGTGAGTTGATTTATGTTTGAACCAGCAATTATTATTGGCTGATCTTTTGGAATTTCAAAATCGTTACACATTCTTTCCAGCAATCCTTTAACAAAGTTAATCTCCGGTATTAGATCTAATTCAACAATAGCTGGAACAAGTGAGTTATGGTCTTTAACCTGTAAGTGGATTATCTTTTGCCCATCCATTTTAATTATTTCGTCATTCAATTCTAAGGTACCTGGTAGTTTCATTTTATAGGTTGTTTTATTACTTGGTTATTTAGTTTACTGATTAATGATTTGAATTGCATCTCCGTAATAATCAATTTCACGGGCCTTTCAACTTTGTTTTTAGGATTTAAAACTTTTAACATTTTCATCGAATTCTTTTTATAATAAATAGTTGTGAGTTCTACTATTTGTGATTTTGGGCAAATTTTTTCCAGGATTTTTTTATTCGATTTAGAATGGATTATCGAGACCGTATATTTTTAGGTCTTTTCGGGCTTAAATAACCTGGGATACGGGAGTAGACCCGCCCATCCTCTGGGGAGGGGATCTGCCAAAGAATATTTGATTACTGTTCCTGATCGGCGCTGATCAAGAATGATCCTTAGCTAAAGTTGTGTGGCAAAATCCCTGTGATTTCATCATCGTTTGTATCAATAAATTAGGTGTATCAAACTAATCTTAGTAGAATGCTCCGGTATGTTAAATAATGCGCTTACATTAGCCATAGAACAATTCAAAGGATTAAAATGGTACACTTATGGTAAATGCAGTTATCTACAGTAGGGTGTCAAGTGTTGGGAGTAGACAAGACACCGAACGTCAAACAAAGGAGCTAACAGAATACGCCGCTCGAATGAGTTATAATTTAGTTGGTGTCTACGAAGAGAAAATCAGTGGCTTCAAAAAGAATGAGGATCGGCCAGTTCTTTCACAGATGCTGAAGGATATTGACAGGGGTAAGATTGATAAGGTCCTTACTTGGGAGCTCTCGCGTATAGGTCGCAGTGTCATTCAGGGGCTTTCCTTTGTTGAAGAGCTAAACACGAGAAAGGTCTCACTTTTTATTAAGAACTACAACCTTGAAACCTTGTATGAGGATAAGTCAATTAATCCATTGACAATGTTTTTGGTTCAAATATTAGCAAGTATAGCCGCGATGGAATCTGAAACAACTAAGTCTCGTTTCCAGTCTGGTTACCGCAACTACATAAACAATGGTGGGAAAGTTGGGAGAAAACCTGGTCATACAATCTCTGACGAAGACCTATTGAAGAAGTATTCGGAGGTTGTGAAGCTGTTAAAGCGTGGGTTAAGTGTAAGACAAGTCTCCAAACTGACAGAGAATACATCAACTACAACGGTGATGAAAGTGAAAGCAACAGCTAGTCGTTTACAGATAATTTAGATGACAAGTCTTAATTCACGAAAGGGTCAATTACTTTATTGTGGCTGTTAATTCTCGTAATTGATTATAAAATACGCTCACATTCTCTATTCCAATTATTTGTTTCAAATGTTAGTCTATAATAATTGCAGATTATATATACTTTGATCACGACAAAACTTCTCTTTAATATTTGCAATTAGCTAGCCTTTTTGCTAATTTTTTTAAAAAAAGTAGAAGGTTATGGTAGTGAATATAACAGGTACATCAGAAATTAATCCTGACCAGATTTCATTAGTTGTTTCAATTCTAAATAAATCAAAAGGCCAAATTACATATAAGGTATTAAATCCTATCCCGGCTGAGATTATGAGAATGACTATTAAAGACATTGATACTAAAGAAAACAGCTGGTATATGTTTAATAAACTTGATGAAATTTCAAATAATTTCAGGTTTTATAAATCAATTGATCCGAATCAATTTGTTGTTGTTTTATCTAACATTACTTTAAATTTCAATGAATATAATTCCCCCAAAAATTGGTTTAGTCACTTTAGTGAAAGTAAGAACATATTCATCCGTACTTACAACTTAGATGCATTAACTAATGATAAACCAGAACTAGCTCTAGCACATCAAGTTATCGAAAATCTATTCCAATACTATTCCGGATATAAAAGTGGTGATTTTAGTTATTATCATAGCATAGAAAAGGGCTGCTGCATAAATGCCTTTTGTCTTAATGAATTTGAATTGGAATTTAAGTTAAGATCTGGTTTTATCTGTCAAGATTGTATTCAAGAATTTATAGGAAATAAGCTAAATCTTGAAATTTATGAACAAATAACTTCTACGCTTAAATATATAGCCTCTTCTTTGAGTAACGAAGCATTTACCAACAAAATATCTGAACCAAGTAGTTTGGTCGTTGATGATGTTGGTAATATAACTATTGGAGGGAAAACATTAGAGTTAGATGCAAAACATAGAACTATTTATTTGTTTTATATACTATATAGCGATTTAGCATTTGAATTTAAAACACTAATCAATTATAAAAATGTTTTTTCAAGTATCTATTCCTCTTTCAAAACTAATCCTGACAACAAAGTAATTTCTAGATTTTTGGGCGAGGAAGAGATTAGAAAAAAGAAACAGCTTCTTGAAAATAATATTGATGTTAATATAAAGACAGCAAAAGAAAATTTGAGAAAATACAGGAAAACTATTAGTGATAAATTAAAATTGATTATTCCTGAATCACAATTACCTTATTATGAAATTCGAGAATGTAAAGGAGTGGATGAATACAAAAAAGGGGATTTCTATAAGATAGGCCTACATTCTAGCTATATTGAAATAAGTGAAACATTTATGCGCCACAGAAATTTCAAGTAAAATAGGACGTCATATTTTGAGTTATGTGACGTCTCAAAAAAACGTCAAAATTTGACATATAGGTACTTTTGGGAAATTAATTATTCAAAAAAAACCCAAAGTAAATGGCAAAAAAACAAGCCCCACAAGCGGTATTACCGCTTGGCCACTTCTCGAACTCACAAGGTGAGAACACTGAGAAATTCCAAAATTCAGAAATTCAGATTTCTGGTTTATCGTATGAGGACTTATGTCCTGTGCTTCAGTCTTGTGTCGAGAGCACTGAAGATTTAGTTCAATTACTTACTGTTGTCGCGTTTGAAAAAGAAGGTGGTGCTGAAGCCCAAAATCTCAAATTGACTAAATTGGTAAAAGAAGGTACGATGAAAATCAATCGTGCAGTTAAGATGATCGAATCTTACAAGAACGCCAAGAAAACTCAAGGTCAAAACGCATTGACTGAAGCTTTAGATCACGTCCATTATTATGGGAATGCTTATGAGCTTCATAATAAAGATAGTAAGGATTTGAAAACCATTCCAGATTGTTCCGTGCAAACCTGCGTGGTATCGCCACCATATTGTTTGGGGCAACGTATTTATCCTGAAGGTGTTATGACTTCAAAGCAATTGGGATCAGAGCCTTCCGTTGATGATTATGTTTACAATTCCGTGCATCATTACTACTCAGAAATTCATCGTGTCTTGAAAAATGAAGGCAGCTTGTTTATCAATATTGCGGATACCTATAAAGGATCTAGTAGTTTGGTTATCCATAAATTAGTCTTGGAAATGGTTGAAGCCAATTGGTATTTGGTTGGGGATTGGACCTGGAACAAGACTAATCCTAAGCCTGTAGGTAAGATCAAGCGTTTACGCCCGACTAAAGAGCGTATTCTTCATTTTGTGAAGAACGTTGACAATTACTACTTCCGTGAATTTATCCACTGGAAACAGGGTGAGTTATTTGGGATTCAACGTGGCTGTAATGATGCTAAGTCTGGAGACAAAAAGGATAAAGTGAAATGGTCATTGAAAAAACCAATTAAACGCTTCAAAGACTTCTTAGATGAACAAGAAGTAGCTGGTGTAATTGAGGGAGGTGCATTTAATTGGGCAGAGTTACGTAAGATCGATCCCAATTTTAGCCACTTGGCGCCATTCCCATCGTATCTACCTATTCTTCCTATTTTGATGACATCAAAAATTGGTGATACGGTGCTTGACATCTACAATGGAACCGGTACCACTGCTGAAGTGGCTTTACAATTGGGACGTAACGCAATTGGTTACGACACGGACCCTAAGTCTATTGAGTTCTCAAAAAAACGTTTGGACTTGGTCGAACAAAATCTTCCTTCTATTGGTGAGATCTCTGATTTCGAAAATGAATATATGGAAGCAGCATAATTAATTTCTCTCCTCATCACGCAGCTATTGTGATGTAATCAAACCAATCTTTCTGGATGAATGAATCCCATAAAATATGGGTAAGGGATTCTTTGTGCCAAAATGTTAGGCAAATGCTTCAAATAGCCGCGAGATGAGGGTTTTTCAAACCTTAAATTTTTAATAAAATGGAAAAAGTAAAAAAAGTGATTGTTGAATTTTATTTTGAAACACGTGGGTATCAAGTATTCGAAGTGCCATTAGATTATGAAATTGATGAGGCTACACCCAACGAAGCCTACAATAACCTTTTCGATTTATATGGTCATAAAGATGGTTGCATCAAATGTGTTCCTATTAGCTCCGAAGGATTTGGTAATGGTTTAGGCAACTTTAGCTATTTCGGAGATATCATTCAATTAAATCCGAATGATAATCTTCACATCGTAGACTTTGAGTTCAACAAGCAGGTGTTAGAAGAAGAAGCGGAATATTACGGTGAAAACTTAGATGAGGAGGATTTTTAACTGATGAAAGTATTTGTTCCAGTTTTGGTTGATGTGAAAGGTTTGGTGGCGAGACTTAATGTCTCGCCCACTAAATCCAAAAATTTGAAGAATCGGATATACTACTTGTTATCAAAGATTATGGTTCACAATGATAATATGGATTTGTATGCGGAGAATAATTATTACCGCAATATCTGTTCACAATCTATGAAAGATATTATTGGCAATAAAGACTTCAATTTGATTATGAAGTTATTGAGAGATAGTCGAGACCCCATTATTGAAGGCGATAACTCATACTCAAATTTTGAAGATAACATCTATTGTAAAGGGTATCGACTAGTAGATAAATACAATTCAGGAAATGGGATTTATAAGCAATTAGACCCAAAGTTTTCTAAAAAAATATTAAAGTATCTACCTGAGAATCCTGAAAAATTGATGTTGGAACACCGCTATTCTTTTATTCTTAAACAATATGAATTACACCAGCTTGAGTTGCATCCTACTGTAATGGACTACATTGAAAATTTCGGAAATCTTCTATTAAAAGATGTAATAAATGAATATCAAAGAACCGCTATACTTAATCAGATTGGGCGGTGGATTTCATATACAGACAGATTCAGATCACAAGAATTAAATCCAATGATATCAGCTAGTAACCATAGATTGAACTCAGGGTTCACTAATCTTCCCAAACTGTTAAGACCATTTGTAATGTGTGATCGACAATTATTGATATCAATTGACATTAGTGCTAGTCAACCCTATGTATTATCTAAGTTAATGATGAATGAATTCTTCTTAGACAATATAGATGGATTTAATCTACATACAATTAATAATGAATTATATAACAACATTATTAATGAAGTGTACGTAGATAATGTAAAGGAAGGTATACCCTTTATGTGGGGTAAATTTTTTGATCAAAATGAACTAGCTGATTTTGAACGTTACTGCAATATCTCATTTGAATCTGATTTTTATACTCAGACAATTCGTAGTTCATATTGCGGTATTACCGAAACCGATTTGATTGACAAAAGATTGAAGTTCAAAAACAGCATTATGTACCTATTGTTTGACGACGACCGTAATCGTAGATCAACCTTCCCCAATATGCAATACCTTAAAACTGCTTATCCTGGTGTGAACAAATGGATTGAAGTAGCACATAGCTCAATTGGTAAGAAGACATTTGCATTAATCCTACAAAGAGCGGAAAGCTATCTGTTATTAAACAAGGTGTGTAGAGAATTCAACAAGTTTTACCCTGAAGCACCATTTTTTACGATTCACGATAGTGTCTTTACTACAGAGAACTATGAGATTCCCCTGATGCAGGCATTTCAAAATAGCTGCATTGAGGTTATTGGTAATACGCCAGGGCTTAAGGTGGATAAACCTATTATCAGTTCAAAAGTACCAGACGTGGATGTCAAATTGGTGTGGAATAAACTGAACCACATTACAACAGAAGAACTATTTGAAAAAAATAAGCGAAGATTTCTTTCTATTAATATTAAGAAGGGAGAAAATTTTATGAAAAATGCTGCTTAATTATTAAACAAAAGGCTGTAGCCTTGGGCTACGTCCTAAACTCAAAAGCAAATGAATTTAGATAGAAAACCAATGTATGTCATTGATGGAGAGGATTTAGAATCCTTACTACGAGACATTGTAAAAAGTGAATTTACCATCTTGGAAGACAAGTTAAGAGCTCCACCAAGAATACTGACTCGTGAAGAAGCCGGAGCTAAAATTGGAGTATCTAAGAATACGGTAAGCCAGTATATCAAACGTGGACTTATTCCAAATCGAGGGATTGGACACAAAATTTTGATTCTTGAAAGTGATTTAGAAACTATCCCTTCAAAGTACAAGCATAATTATTACAAATAGAAATGGTCTCATTCTATATCAGAGATAAGAAAGCAAAGTCTGGTTCAATCCGTTGTTGTGTCCAACCCAAGGGTCAGAAGAGATTCAGTTTTACTGTCGCAAATAGTAAAATTGAGCTCTCTGAGTGGGGTGTTGGACAAATGAAAACAGGCAAGGGAAAGCAATCCAATAGCCATATTCAAAATAGGTTAAATCGATTGCGTGAATTAACGGAGGACTTCTATTCTGAATACTTCAACACATATCAAACCTCTCCTACTCAAGAAATATTTCTTGACTTTTTGCGGTCCAATATGACAAATGAGGAATTCTTCTCCAAACCAGATAAGGTTAAATTATTGGACTTAGTTGAAAGAATTACAATAAGAAGAACTGCTGGAAAAGAATTGAACAAGGGTCAAGAATTCAGTTATGCAACAATAGAATCTTACAATTCACTCATTCTGTCAATTAGAGAATTTCAGATTTATAAAAGGAAGCAACACTTCTTTTTAGAGGAGTGGCTACGAATGGACTTGATTGAGGAGTTTGAACATTTCCTTACCAACAATCGACAAATGTCGTTGAACACTATACATAATAGGCTTAAAGTATTGAAAGCATTCCTTCAGATAGGTGTAAATGAGGATTTAATCCCATTCAATCCTTTCAAGAAGTTCAAAAAGGTACTTTACACAGAGGATTCAGATGTTGTGGTATTCACAAAACAGGAACTAAATGAGCTGGAGGCTCTCGACTTCTCTGACAACCCTTATTATGACAGAATCCGAGATCAATATCTGTTGTATTTGTGGTCTGGCGTCCGCAAGAGTGACTTAAAGAACCTTGTTAAGGTAATCAATCCATCCACTAAAGTTTATACCTTCAGAGCGGAAAAAACAGGGGAAGTATGCCAAATTCCTTCGTTCGATACTCTCAGAAGACTTGGGGAGAAATATAAGTATGACTTCCCGAATCCTTATAGTGACACAATTGTATTACGAGAAATTAAAGTAATATGTCAAAAGATTCCATCGATGAATATTACAGTGGAAAAGAAGTCAACCAAAGGTGGAAAAAAGGTTCGTGAGTACTTAAAGAAACATCAAATGATTGTTATTCACACTGCAAGAAGAACCTTGGCTACCCTATTAGTTGATGCTGGTCTACCCTACCATCAAGTAATGAAAATCACAGGACACAAGAAGCTGACGACACTTCAAAAATACATCAAAAGTGAAGCAGATGTGGATGGAATGTTAGCGGTCGGAAATGGATTGTTGAAATGAAGAAAATCCTTAAAATCCCATTTGTAGCACCCCATTTAGCACCGGGCATAAAAAAAGTCCCTGAATATCAGAGACTTAAATTAAAGTTGGCGGTCCGGACGGTGGGAATGAAACAAATCTGACTGAACTCAAATCGGACAAAAACGTCAAAATATAATGGTATAGGTATTATATTGGTTAATCTAATTGAATCGAAATTGTATCAAATCAGGTCGTTCTGCTTCGG
>SXGQ01304238.1_pt1 | contig 24375 bp, 24 predicted proteins | sample 3178371 | NCBI WGS metagenome assembly SXGQ01 (sample SAMN11356859, study PRJNA531348) | freshwater metagenome | isolation source: freshwater sample F1-20 | place: China: Fuxian Lake, Yuxi | collected 2017-12-25 | reverse complement strand
CTTCAAGAGTTCTTATAAAAGCACATACAACAAGCAAGTTTGCAAATTTCTAATACATCCGAAAGAATAATGTCCGCTACCACTACCGCAACTACCGCAAAGCAAATCTTTGAATATAATGGCGATATTATATCGGTTGATCTTTCGAATGTTAAGTTTTGTCCTGGACCCTGCAATGACTCTATGGAAGAGTCCAGTCCGTCTATCTATACTTCACAGAATAATGGCGTTAATAATGTAAAAGAAATTCATTGTTTCAAGCCATATTCTGGAGGTAAATATTCTAAGTTCTTTTATCCTATCAATAATACACAGACGCTTGTTCTTAAAAATTTGCGTATCTGTTCCTCGTGTCATCACAGGTATTTAGAGTTTAGCGAGGAGAATTATATTGAAGGACTTAATCAAGATGCTAACACCATTATGAAAAAATTAGAAAAGAACCTCGTCTAATATAGATATGTCTTAGGATAGTTAGGATAGTTAGGTATATATTTTTTATTTAATATGTTCTATAATGCATATTATACTAATAAAAATTGATTATCTCATTATTTTAATTATAGTATTGAATAAAAAGACACTTGAACGAAACAACCGCTATTAAAGAAGAAAATATGGAATATAAAAAACTATCGCCTGAACAACAAGAATACTATAAAATACAACAGGAAAAAGAAGCATACAGATATGCATTTAATAAATTGTCTAACGAAGAGAAGAAAATTATTAATGATGTTGAAATAAAAATAAATAATGCTAAAATTGAAGAAAAAAAACACATTGAAGATAATAAAAAAATAATACATAATGCCGAGATAATGGAGCGAGCATTATGTATGCTTTATGTATTATAATTGATAAAGGTATATATTATGTATTTTTTATATTAATCAAGGAAAATAAAAATTGATTGCATTCTATATATATAATAGCATAGACATGAATAGCGATAATACAAACACTCTTTATCAAAGAGCAGGTGAAATTATTGTTAATAAGTATAATAATTTTAGGGACATTCCAGAAAAATATTTGTTATTTTATAAGAATTATATTCCTCTTTCAATCGGACAAAAGAGAAAAAGCGAAGATGATGTTGATAGGTATGATGATAGTATGGTGTAATGATTTAATAGAAAATCTTACTCTTGACATTTTTGACTACATAATCTAAATAAAAATCCTTATTAATTGATTGGGCCGCTATGGGCTTAAACTTGCGTCCGAAAAAACAAGGGCTTTTTAATAAATGAAGCAATTCAGCCTGTGTTATATGTATATAATTTTTTAATTCTCTATCCGTTGCATATTTATAATCCATTCCTTCCCAATTCGCAAATGTTGTAGCAATTTCGGGAGGCGAATTATACGAAGTCGCTTTAATCTCTTCACCGAGTTTATCGCCGTAAGTATAAGATAGATAGGTTATATAGCATAATTCATCTGCAGCATAAGCACTCTTAAACCACAGTAAATATTCCGTGTTATTTACTAGCAATTCGCTATGTTTTCTATTTAATATACACCATTGCGAAGCCTTATTCAAATATTTCATATCTATATATGTTAGTGCCGTGATACAATCGGGAAGACAATCCTCAGGATTTGCTATATGAAAATAAGAATACCTTTCTTCTAAATTATCATAGATATATTCGAAAGGTTTTAGAGGGATACAAGAACCTGACAAGAATATAAAATGTGTATTATTTTTATCTTTCAATGCTTCCAATAACATAAAATTTTGTGCTTTAACTATAGAAATATCTGCATATTTAGTAGGTATATTTTTTGCTACCTTGAACTCTTCCAAAAATTCTAAACGTTCATCGTATTTATAATGTATATATATGCTATACTTGCTCTTATCTATATTACTAAAAAACATATGCCATAATTCTTCATGATTTATAACATTATATATCAAAAAAATAAAGGCAATTTTGTTCATTTATATTTTATATCTTAAAATATATTTATATGAGATTTATTATAACTTTTTACGCAGTTATAATAAGTAATAAAAATAAAGATGCTCTCGGGGAGACTTGAACTCCCAATCTTTGGCTCATAAGACCAACGCTTTAACCGATTAAGCTACGAGAGCAGTATGTATATGAGAGAAATTGCTCCCATATTATATATATAACACCTAATTCTTATATCTGTTTTCTTAATTAAAAATTGATTATGCTTATTTTATATTAAGCAAATAAAATGTTTAAAGGAATAGATAATTTGCGAAAAAATGAAGAAACATCAAGAGTTGGAAAAAAATGGGCTGTTGAAGAAGATGAAGAATTAATGAAAGAACTTAATGATAAAAAGTCATATGAAGAAATAGCATTAAATCATAAAAGAACTATTGGAGGTATAAAGTCTCGTGTAATATGTAATATATTATATTTACATTTCAAGGACAAATCTAAAACTATAGAAGAATTATCATTAGAATATAATATTGAAAATGATTTAGTTCTTAAATATATTAATAAAATGGATAATAAAATGGATAATAAAATGGATAATAAAATGGATAATAAAATGGATAATAAATGGAAATTAAAGATTCTAATGAAAGTACTATATTAAAATATATCGATAAAAAAGAAATTAAAAAAGATTCTGAAATAAAAACTAAGGTTAATATTGAAATCTTATATGATAAGATTATATCATTAGAATATAGGATGCTTTCTATAGAAAAGAAACTTGACGCTATTATTGGTTTAAATTCATAGAGGTCTTAAGAAATTAACACACGTATAATTTAATCATATTTAATAATATGTTATATAATATTACATAAACCTAATATGTATTGGATATAATATAAATATATATATAGATTATTTATACAATTAGTTTTAATGATTTTCTTAATATAGTTATCATATGTTTTTTTACCTTTATTTTATTAAATATATCTTCGTTTTTTTCATTAAATTGTATATGTCTTGTATTATTATAAGGTTTGTCTGCTTGTGTTAAAAAGGATGATTTAGTAAAATCAAAAAAATTTTTAAATATTACAAGATAACTTAATACAAGATCATATGGATTAGTAATTTTATTTATAGTTAATAGAAAATCCTTTGTATAATTATTTTGTATATCTTTTGTATCTACAATAAATTCTATAAATAATTTATATGAACTATCAATAGATTCCTCAGTATTATTTATAATATTCTTAATATGCGTATTTTTGTTTAGTAATTCATTATTTAAATATTCTAATTTACTTGCTTCTTTAACATTTTTTAAGCGATTTTTTATATTATCTATATATCTATTAAGAGGAGAATCTATATCATTTATTAAATTAGAAATTATTTTTGAATTTTTTTTAATAATAATACCCTTTTTTTTATTGTCTATATTATTTTTGAAAACTAAATTAAAAACGTCAGGTAAACTTTTGGCAAATAATAAGGTTTTTTTAATAGTTAATTCGGCAATTTGTTTATCAATCTTATATAAATCATTTTCCGTCAATTCTACTAAATATGCTGTGTTTTTTCCTAAAAAATATAACTTATTATCTTTTCTTTTTTGCGATTTATTAAATAAATCTATTACGTACTTTGTCTCTTTCATAATTTCTTCTTTATTTGGAAAACCATTCCCAAAATTATAAGAACCTCTTCCGCCTGCTCTAATATCTGGCATCAACGATTTTTTATAATAATACGCATTTCCCTGAAAATAAATATTGTCTATTTTATTTATTAATTTTGAATTTTTATGTAAAGCAGTATATAATGGTCTTATAGGTGCTATAGCTATAATATCTATATTTTGCGGATTTTCAGAAAAATACTCATATAGATTATTATATGTTTTTATATTTCTAATAAATATATTAATATTATCTCCAGTTTTATCATCGTTATATGGAAGAATACAAATATTACTATCTACATCTTTAATAATTTCATTTGTTTTTTCATCTATATCTATAGGCTTAAAAGAAAACTCTTCATTTAATGCTAAAACTACAGATATATCTGTTATATTGAATTTATATAACCAATAATAAACACTATTAGCCCTTAATTCTAATTTAGCACCTGATACAGCAATACACGATAATTTAATGTTATTTTTTTTATGTAAATATAATAATATTATTAATGCTAATGTATCATCTGTATCTCTTCCTATATCTGTTATAACTATATAATTTATCATATTAAACTATTATATATATATATAACTTTTATTATTACAAACAATTTTTACACTTTTTTACATTTCTATAACACAACGCTTACCCTTACTACTATAGCAGTGATTTCGTTTTTGTAATGATTTTATACTTGTTTCATCAATACAAATAATATCTTTATTTTATGCTTTTTTATTTCTTCATAAAATTTTTTGATGTTTGCGTTTATATCAATATCCTTACCAAATCGTTTAACTGGCTCATACCGTATTCTTGTGATTTTTAGTGTAATATTATTGTATTTTATTACTCTAAAAAAATTTGTGTAGTTGTTAAATCAACTCCTTTATATTTATCTTTAAGTTTTTGTAATAATTCTTGTATCGTAATAGTTTTATTATTTTTAATTTCTTGTAATAAAAATTCAACATATTCCTTTTTCACTTTATAAGCAATCGGTTTTCTATAATGAATATCAACATTCCCATCTTTTTTATATCTTTTAACCCATCGCATTAAACTTCTTGGATTACAATTGAAAATTTTACAAACTTCTTCCAGTGTTTTATCTTCAACTAAATAATAATTTACAGCAGTAATTTTATAATCATTACTTTTACGAGTAGTCATTATAATAATGGTTTATTATTTATAAAAAAATTGATTTGAAAAACCAATTATAATAAGTATTTACAAACAAGCAAAATGATAACCGAAATTAAATTCAATAATCAATATGTATTATCAAGAATGGAGGAAAATAAATTAATAAAAAAATCATTAATAATTCAAGAACTTAAACAAATAGCACCATTATTAAGTGATGTTGAATTATTACAATTATATAATAAATCAATATCCATACATCAAGGTAAAATTCAAGGAAACGGAAATTTTCTTGAAAATGATATTTTGGTAGGAATGTTAGATGTAAATAATATCCCTTATAAAAAACAAGTCACCATAAACAAGGAAGGAATAATTGTAGGTTTTAATGAAAAAAAGGGTAAATGTTATCATATTATAGATTTTGTAATTGGAGAAAATATAGAAGTAGGTAAATCAATAACAGAATACAAGGTTATTAGCTGTAAAACTACTTGTAGGGAAAGATGGACACAAGACGATTGGATGTATACATTTATACCAAAATTATATATTTTATTAACAATATCAGATGATTACCCATCATCTACAAGATTTAGAGAAGATATACAGAGAAAAATAATAACTTGTATTCCAAAAAGAAAAGACGATAGAATATATAAGTTAAATTTTGAAAATTTAATAGAAGAATTAGAACAATTATAAATATTTCTTTAGGTTTAATCCAATTATTTCAGTAAATATAGTAGGAATTGTATTTCCTAATTGTTTCCATTGGTCTTTATTATTTCCACATAATTTAAAATCTGAACTGAACCCTTGTATTTTCAAACAATCTTCTTTAGTTAATCGGTATTCTTTTCCATCAACCATATACCCATCCCAATTATGCTTATCATCAATAGGAGAATTCTTACCACCGCATCTAATAGTATAAGCTATTTTTTTTTCAAAATTTTTACCAAGAAGTTCTGTTAATGTTGTTTCTTTTTTATATTCATCTAAATCAAGTAATTTATCAATATGATTAATAAGTTCAGTATCATTTCTCACACCAACTATAATTAATCTTTTTCTCATTTGAGGCAAACCATAATCACTACATTTTATAACTTTATATGTAATTGAATAATTTGATGTTTCAATATCACCTTTAATTTTTTCAAAAGTTTTACCGCCATCGTGATTTAATAACCCCATTACATTTTCAAGAATTATAACTTTTGGTTTATGATAATCTACAAATTTCATAATATTAAAGAATAATGTTCCTCGTTTATCATCAAATCCTTTATGTTGTCCGCATTGACTAAACGGCTGACAAGGAAATCCGGCACATAAAATATCATAGTTAGTAATATTTTTTGGTTCTATTTCTGTAATATCACCAAGAGGGGAAATTCCATAATTATTTTTATATGTTTCTTTTACGGCATTATCTATATCGCAAGACATAACACAATTCCAACCAAGTTTTTTGAATGAATAATGGAAACTTCCTATTCCACAAAATAAATCTATAAATTTTATATTTTCAACAATATTTTCTGGTATTTCTTCTTTTAAAATAACTTCGTTTGTTTTTATTTCATTTATTTTTTTAGCAACAACCTTTTCAATCATTTCTTCAATTTTGCTTTCAAAAACACAAGGATTTTTTTTTGTAGTGTGTTTGGTATAATGTCCCTTTTGGGTAAATTCTTTTCCGCATTTTTCGCAACTATATTTAACCATTTTTCGTTATTATAGTATAATATTATATTTTTAAATCAATTTTTTATTATAATTATTTTTAACTAATTTTAGTTAATATTCCTAAACATTCCTGAATTTTGAAATATATAATAAAATGTATTATATATTTTTATAGGAACTAAAATCGGCGTTTGAAATGTAAAAAGGTGTAATATAATTGCAAGGAGTCTTAATTCAAATAATAAAATATAAAAAATTATTATAAAATTAGTATTTATAATAATCAATAAAAATAAAAAGTGCTCTCGGGGAGACTTGAACTCCCAATCTTTGGCTCATAAGACCAACGCTTTAACCGATTAAGCTACGAGAGCAATATGTGTATGAGAGGAATTGCTCCCATATTATATATAATACACCTAATTCTTATATCTTTTTAGAATATAGTATACATACTTTTTTTTGCGGAAGTTCCATAAATAGATATCCATTCTTTTATTCTAGATATCCCCCCTTTATTTCTAAAAATATATATGACATCTTCTAATAGCATATTATTACTAATTAAATTATATTTCTTTGCCAATAAACTATATATTGATTGATCATGACGATGTTCTCTAAAACAATCATAATTTTTTGATATAGAAGGAGAATCATCTATATTATTATAATCACAAGAAAGATTATACCAATCTTTAATTAATCTCCTAGTTTCAGGACATATACATAGCAAAATTATACCCGATTGTAATTGTTCCGTATTTAAATATTTTTCATCATCCATTCCAAATTTTTCTAATAAATCTTTTTTACACCATGTTATTTCTAAGCATCCTATAGCACGCGTAGACATTAATTTTTCTGTTTTGACTAAATCTATACATTCTAATAATTTATCTTTATTCTCTATACCTAATTCACAACCACAATCTGAATAAAAAATAACATCTCCATCTTCCATTTTATCAATTTGTTTCATAATTAAATATGGTTTCCATATCCAATAACCAAATCCTCTTCGATTATTATTTATAAATTCAGCATGTTTATTTATAAATTCAGCATCTTCTTGTAAACATTTACCGGTTTTTCCATAAATTTCTGTAAATATATTTAAATTATTTGCCTGATTTATTAATCTATTTACCGCATCAATATATCCATCGTGACTTCCAAAAGTTAAAAAGTTAATCTTCATCCTATTTTGTAATTAATATACTTTAAAGTCCTTATATATACTTCTTTATATTTTACATCCTGAAATAATAGGGTTTATTTGCTGTGTTCTCATTAAGTCATTTTTATTAACGGCTTCCAACAAATCACTATCAAGTCTATTAGAATAAGCATTTGATTTATTAGGAATTTTAGTTATACCGCAATTATCTAATGATGGTGACGATTGATATATCATACCTACATTCCCTTTTTCTCTAGCAGCAATACTATTTTCAATAGGTTTTTTACTATACATATCTATATCACCCGAATCTATCCCAATATTCATATTTCCCGGATTCGGTGTATGTCCTGCCGCCATTAATATAGCCTCGCGTGTCCCATCAATTTCTGCGTTTTCTTCGGCTACTCTATCTGTCTGTCTATATTCATTTGTAGAACCTGCTATACCATATTCATTAACATCACTCGTAAATTGTTTTTGGGTATTTTTCATCTCTACATTTTTATTCATGTATCCGCCAAATATTCCTTCTAACATACCACCAATAAACCCATATTCTGATTTACCCATTATTGTAGTTTCTTTCGTGGTAGTTTTTGCCACAATATCCGGGTCGTATACTGTTACCTTATATACAACACCTCCAATATTTCTTACAGTATCTTGTGTAGGCATTGTTTGTCTCAGTGTTTTTTTTGCGTCATCTTCGTTCTTAAAATACGGTTTTTCGTTACTTTTAATATTTGTTAGTACAGTATCGTGTATTAAAGTCTCTTTTATAGTAGTTTTAGCCAAATCTGTAGAGGCCGAATAAGATTCTTTATTTCCGGTTAAATTACCTGCTTCATTATCATGTATAGTTGTTTCTTTCACGGTAGTTTTAGCCAAATCTGTAGAAGCCGAATAAGATTCTTTATTTCCGGATAAATTTCCTGCTTCATTGTCATGTATGGTTGTTTCTTTCACGGTAGTTTTAGCAGTATCTGTAAGAGCCGAATAAGATTCTTTATTTCCGGATAAATTGCCTGCTTCATTGTCATGTATGGTTGTTTCCTTAACAGTTGTTTTTGCTGTATCGGTAAAAGCCGTATAAGTTTCTTTATTTCCCGATAAATTGCCTGCTTCATTATCATGTATAGTAGTTTCTTTTACAGTCGTTTTCATAATATGATTTACAGGGTCATACAGTGTAGCCTTCGAAGGTATTTGAATACTTGGATTACCTACACCTCTTGTGGCTTCAACGGTATATTCTTTATTTGTATATTTTAAAGCATCCATAATAGGAGCGGCTATTGCTTTTATTATGCTTGTTACATTAGTAACAACAGTTCGTTTTTCTGTAGTTTCTCTTTCATTATTATATAATATAATCTTACTTTTACCATAATCATCTTTTATACCTTGATTTAAATCATTTTTGGCAATAGCGCCCTTATATTCTACGTGAGATTCTTGGCGAACTGTTGGACGAATATTTTGTGCTGGTCGCAAAGTATCTTTTGTATTTGCCCCTGTTGTTTTAATCCACATATCCTGAGATTGTTCAAATACAGTATCAGGGCGTTGTTTTGACATAGGGGCAATTTCTCCACGTCTATCAGGACCTTTTATATGACCTTTTACAGGTATTTCAAAATAAGTATCCTTTTGATTTATTTTACTTCGAAGTTCATCTAATGATCTAGGTTTGGCATATTCTAATGTATCTGCTTGATGAAATCCGCCTGTACTTTCACTCCCAAAACCTTGATTTAAACCAGGACCTACGCGAATTTTCTCAATAGGAAAAAAATTATTTGCTACATCTGTTAATTCTATTCTTGATTTAAAAAAATCATCATTATTTTTCATTCCACATATATTTCCACCAGAATTCATAGAAGGTTTAAACATACATGGAACTTCTGTTTTTCCTTTTTTTAAAGAATTATTACCTGTCAAATTATCTAATATAGGAGACATTTTTTCAATATTAGTATTTTGTGTTACATTTTTCTTTAAAAATGGTGTCATATTATTATGAGAAAAAGACGATAAAGGAATTCTTTCACCTGTTAGAGAATATGTATAATCATTTAAATTATCATTTGTATTTTCATTCTCATTAATATCTGAATAAAATTGACGTTTAAACATTCCAGAACCTGATGTTTTAGATACTACACCAGTTTCATATGGTTTTTTAGAACATTCATACATTTTATTACTTCTATCTTGTTCATCTTTTTTGACTTTTTCCCAATATGTAGAATCATATATATTATTCATTGATGGTATATCTAAATGTAAATCCATTCTTTATCTCTAATGAATGAAGGATAAAAAATACAACAAAAGATATACATTAATATGTATACTTGTTATCTATTACAAGATACACCAGTATACATAGAACCTTCTGGATATCCTGGAGTATATAATTTATTCATTTTATTATTATTTTTCCATGATTCTAAATTATTATTATTCTCCTTGCTATTTGGAAAAAATACAGATTGGTCTTGGGGTTTTTCTATACAAGGAATATGATTATCTTTAGCGACCATTCTATAATTTACAGGTATTCTATCAAAATCTTCTATTGCTTTATCTTGCGGATCATAACACATCCATTCCCATCTATTAATACCCGTTTCTTTGAGAGTACACGGAGGATTAGATAATCGCGTATCTTCGCGAGGAACCATACATTCTCTTGGTTCAGTATTACCCGTTATATCGCAACCAGATTTAACATATTTTCCGGGTGTATATTCTTGGTCATTACATTTAGTATTTTTATAATTTAAACCTAATAATTCACTCGAATCATCGACTGCTTTTTTCATACTACATGTATTATGTCCGTATGATTGATATCTTAGAGCAGGATCTGCGGGCACATCTCTATAACATTCAAAACAGTCATTTGATGGAGAATCTAATTGGTATAATCCAGGTCCTACGGTTCTTCTTAGTTTTTCTTTATAACTACAACTATCATAATTTAATCTTGTATCTATAAATTGGTTCATATCTAATAAAATAATATATTATTTTATACATAAATAAATAGATATGTTAATAATTTTATTAGCGCCTTTTTTTTTATTAAAAAATGAGAAGTTTTCTAATATACCATTTAGTATACCAGCTAATCTAAATAGTTATGATGAACAAGATTTTTCATACACAACAATTGAAAAACTTTATCTGATATTATGGGGTTATAAAGCCGATTATTATTATAGATGGGAATTAATAGATAAAATTTTTGTAGCAATATTATATATAGCGACGTTTCTTATCTCTGCGTCCGCAGCATATTTATCTTATAAATGTACGTGGGGTGGAACAATTCAAAATATAGCATTAAGAGTATTATTTGCCTTTTTAGCGTTTATGTTAGGTCCTATATATTTAATATGGTACTTTTTTGTAAACTATTTAGGTAATTTATGTTAATATTAAGATTAATATTAATATAAAAAAAACTTTTATTAATAATGTGTTAATAATATATTACCATTTACCCGCATTTATCATAATTAATTTTAGGGGGCATAGGTACTTCGCGATACATAATAGATTGACACGCGGGTAAATGAAGCATCGATGTATCTATAGGTGGCGTTTTATCATTTTTAATAATACCGTCTTCGGTTGGAACATATTGATTTGTTCCGCATTTTGATATTATTCTTGTTTGTCCTCTTAATTCACTATCTAAATCAACGAGATTTCCTTGAATATGTGAAACAACTGTTCCGCCTAAGAAACCTAATTGATGTCTACATTTATTTTCATGCTCATATCTGTAAGGCGATAATAAATAACTTAAAGTACTTACATTACCTTGTAATTCTTGCTTATACGAACAATTATCATACGTTGTTCTATTAAAACTCATATACTCTCCTATATTATATAGAAAAGTTTTTATTTCTTCCTATCCAATTACAATTTTTATTAAATTCTGTTCTATGAATATATGAGCGTGTATCTTCACCTCCGTTAGTCCAATTAGGAACTATATTTTCGGGTCTTTGAATATCTTTTACACAATCTAATAAAGGCATAAAATTATTCATTTCTTCTTCCATAATCTGTTTTTTACATCTAACATTATTTGTATCCTTTCCTTCTATTAATTCTAATTCACCTCCTATATCTGTTTTACCGCATCTTAGATTTGGTCCAGATGTAAAAATTCTGTTATTTAATTGTATACGACATCTGTCTTGTGTCATAGACGAAGGATCGTTTCTTAACATAGAATATTTATCTATTAAACAATCGTCCGCTAAACCATATCCAGGACGGCCTCTTAAATTAGGATGATTTAAATACATATCTGTCATTCTAACAAAGGGACTTTCGCAAGGAACTAAATTAGTAGGATATATATTATAACCTTCTATTCTATTATTATTTATTTCTTTAGCATTTTTCCAACAATCATCAGAGCATATATTTGTTGTACTATCAAAAATATTATTTTCCATTATCTATATTTTAATAATAAATAAATAATTTATTTATCTACTATGTATTTTTTATCTTCGCAATTTTTAATAATATCATAATTTATATCTAATTTAATATTATCATAAATTTTACTATAATCTTTTTCTAATACATGATTCTTAAATTGTAAAATTTTCCAATCATTATTATTAGCACTATTTCCAACTATTTCGTCAATAATTTCATCATTCTTTTTAATCTTATTAAATGTTTCGTTATTCTCACATTTATTACCACAAGCATCATATCTAATTATATTTTTATAGGTAAGTAAGTTCTCTATGTTATCGCTGTTTTTAGAATAGTTCATATATTCTATTTCCTTTGATGCTGTATTATCCTCGTTAACCTCGATATCAAACTTTAAACTCGTTTTTTTTATCATTATTATTTATATAATAATTATATTATTTATATACTGACTTTTACTAAATATAAATATAGAAAAAAAATTTTTATTATAATATATATCTAAAAATGAGCGGTATTCTTGATATTATTGTATAAATTATTATAACATTGTTCGCCATTATTCTCTTTACACGAAGGTCCTCTTTCATATAACCAGGATGTTAATTTTTCCCTATTATTTGGTATAGTAGTTGAAGGAACTGTATAAAACTGTCTATCTAATAATGATTTATCATATAAATCATCAGTTTCTCTAAAAACATTACTATTAAAATAGTGGTCTATATTCTCCTTTATTTTTTTATTTTCAATAGAACACGATTCGTATTTTTTATTATAACCAATTAAACTCGGGTTCATAAAAGGGTTGTCTTGTGTCGGTTTAACACATTTTTCAGAATTAATAATATCCAAATCATTATCATTTAGATATTTTTCTATTATTTTATTTTTATCCATTTGATAATTGTATATTAATATAGAAATTAACATAATTATAAATATAAATAATATATACCGAGAATCATTGAATATTAATGTTGCTATAATACCAGTAAACAGTATTAATCTTATTATAGCATTGATTTTTTCATCTATTGTCATATTCATATTGGGGTATAAAATAGGATTAAATAATTCATTCAAATTATCTAACCAAAACATTATTATTATTCTTATTCTAATATCTATATTATTTTTATTCACTTTCTTTGCTTTTTCTATCTAATTTACTTTTTAATCTATTTATTGCTAAAGATTTTCTATAGGCATTTTTATTAAAGGTTGTTCGTGTATCTTTCTTTTTTCCTTTGGGATTCATCATATTTCCAAATGCTTCCATACCCTCTTTGTTATTCATCATAGCACCCATCATTTTCATCATAGAAGCCATATCGGGAGCACCAGATGAACCAGGAGCACCAGATGAACCAGGAGCACCCGAAAATCCTCCACCACCTTGATTTCCAAACATACCTGGCATAGCAGAAGCAAATTTCATGGCATCTTGTAAAAGATTTTCTTGCTTTAATTCGCCGCTAGATATTTTAGTAGCCATTTTTCTGCTTACATTTGAAATTAAATCGCTAAAACCACTATTAGGATCTCCAATTGCCTTAAGAATATCGCCATTATCACCAATAGATTTTTGTAATTTATCAACATCAACATCTTCTAATATTTCTTTTGCCAATTTTCCCAACATAGTATCTTCCATACCAGCCATATTTATATTAGTTTTATCTTTAATATTCTTATTTTTCAAAGAGTTTAGTCGAGTAATTATTTTTTTATTTTTATCATTTTCAATTTCATTTAATAGTTCTTCGCTCATTGATTCCTGAAATATTTTAATATATTTCTTAACATCTTCGTCACTTAAATCATTCTTGAATAAATAGAATACTGTTAGAAAATGATGACATAAGAAGTTGTCATTTATTAATTTTTGAATATTTTTTATACTAATATTAGTAAATATCTCAACATCTTTAACATCATCTAAATCAAACCAATCATCTATTGTACTTTCCTCAGCATCAACATAAGAAGTCCAAAAATTTTCTGGAAGAGAATTGATATATTTAATATATTCATCAGAAGATTTATCAAAAGTAACATAATTAGACTTTATACTTTTAATTATTTTTTTGGCAAATAAATAATCCTTTTCTCTTTGGTTTTCTATATTTTCATCTTCTACATTCTCGCTATTATCTTCTTTCATCTTTTTTGCTGCCTGTTTTAATCTTTTAATAAAATCTATGTAATATTGATTAAATACATATTGATTTGACATTATCTCTATAGTAAAATATATTTAATATTCCTTATATATATTTATAATTTTAAATTATCTCTTTCTTTCATAAGTTGTTCTATAGAAGGCATTGAAGATTTTTTATTATCATCATAATTAATATTAATATTAGATATACCATCAGTAATATTTTTATCATTATTTATAAAATCCCAATTATAATTTTTATCATTACATATATTATTACCTTCATTATCTTCTATTGTTGAAAAATTATCTGATAATTTTGAACTATTAAGAGCAAATGCCGATGGATCATTTTCATTATTAATATTTTCCATAGGTTTTATAGAACTATCTATAACAGATTTATTATCTGTTATATTTTTATCTAATCTAGTATTTTGACTATTACATAATATTCCTCTTCCAGGTAATAATAAATAATCAAATACATCTTTGCCGAATAATAATTCTTTACTTGGAAGTATCATAAACGCAGGTATTGTATGTATTTTTTTTTCAACATTAATATTTTGTTTTTTTAATTCATCTATAGGTACTAATTTTATTTTCTTTTCTTTATCATATCTTGTAACATTATCTAACAACATTTTACTATGATTACATTCCGCGCTATAAAATAATATCATCTTAATTATAACTATAAAAATAAATAATGTCTTATATACGAATAAGGCATTTACTATAACTTATGAAATATTAGAAAGCGAGTAAAATAAATTATATTATAAATGATAATTATATAGAATTTTTCCATACTAAAAGTAATAACAATTTGTTTCATAATGACCGTATTTACCACATATAACACATTTTTTTGATGTTAATGAGATTTACTATAAGTTTTTGAAGATGATGTTGATTTATTAGAAGAAAGGCAAGGTATTAGCAAAATGTCCGTACAACCAAGAATCTTTCAAAAATATCAAAATAAAATTTGAGTACATAACTTTATTTATTTAGAAATTTATAAAAAACTTTTGAAATATTAGAAAATATAAAGTTATGTACTCAAATTCTAAAATTAAAAAATAGTAAATTATTGGTTGCCTCAAGGTTATACGATTGTATATAAGGGGGGTGCTAATAATATCGGATATCTTACTCTATGACTACACTTTCTTAAATATACACCAACGGTTAAAGAAACTGAACTGTTTAAGTTCTTCTTCTTTATCGAGGTCAGTAATAATATTATATATATTATTCTTTTTCACATTAATATCTAAATATTTAGATTTAATTTTATTAAATGTTTGAGAGAATAATTCGCTTTCAACTAATTCAAGATTATATTCCTTACATTTTCTAATAAGCACATCAAAATTAACAATGAATTCAGGAATAAATTTTTTAGTCGCTTCTATATAAACATCTACCTTCTTTTTAAAGTCAGTTTCAATATCTTTGTCATATCTTCTAATAATTGCCCATAGAGGAACACCCTTATCCTCATTATATTTATTCAGTTTTTTACGCCCTTCTACCATATCACCACCATTAGCATTTATAGCATCAACTACACTTTTACCATCCATAAATGTACATACAAATTCACCTCCTTGTTTCAACATAGTTCTAACATTATTTAAAAATCCATTTATTTTATCTTCAGTTTCAAAGAAATAATGAATAGCAAACATACACGAACAAATGTCAAAACCATTAGCACCTTTTCCAACAATATGTTTATAATAATTAGGAACATTCGCCCCTTTTTTATTTAAAACTAATTGCAAAATATTAGCACTTTCTTGATCATCTATAGATAATGAACATTCTCCGTTAATTATTGATTTACCACAATCTCCAGCGGCATATACTATATCTGGAAATCTTAATGGAAACTTTTTATATTTATTATTAAAGTATTCAACCCTTTTATTAATAAGACGACTATAAGCACCTGATTCAGTATTATATATTCCATATTTAACATAATCTATTCCTAGAACAAATTTATAATCATTATTTACCCATCTATTCATATCTCCGCCTTCGCCACATGCTAATTCTAACAAATACCCTTTATTTTTTCTTTCAGCATATAACATATTTTTAATACAAATATTATGAAACTGTTGCATACTTACAGATAATAATTCAACTCTATTAATTTTTCGCGAATAATATATATCATCTGCTTGTAATAATTCATTGTTTATATCCATTTTTATAGTAGGTGTTTTTCCACGAATAATACTTTCTGTAACAGGATTATGTATGGAATCCCATATATTTATAGCGACTGAATAATCATTGGCCGTTTTTGAAATTTCATTTGTAGTATTATATATTCTCATTTTATCTTCTCGCAAACGCATAGGAATCCATCGCATTGAAGGATTTATATTTTCATCTAATAAATATCGGTATTCAATAATTTTGTCACCATCAATCAATTCTCCACTTTCACAACGTGCTTCGTCGTGTGAATTTAATTTTATATAGGATTTTTCTACACCCACCGAATAATATTTAGCAGGTTTAAATAATTTTAAACTATATTTATAGTTTTGTTCATTATTTATTTTTCTATATTCTTCATCATATATTTGACGCAACGCTTCATTTATAGTATATTTTCCATATTGTTTAGAATTATATCCTACCATTAGAGATATCTCTCTATATTTCTCACCTTCTATCGTAATAATATTTTCAAACTTTGCGAAAAAATCTATCGAGTTTTGTTCGGGTGGTTTCCATTTAAATACTCTATCCCACTTGAGTTTCTCAGTTATTTCTACAGGTTTATTATTATAATAAGATAATAACGCTAATTTTGCCGGTGTAAATATTAAACCATCTATACTATAAGAATATTTAGATGTTTTTTTTAATATATTATCACAATCTTCTAATATATTTTTACTATACAAATGCTCTTTTACGATATAATCAATAGAATTATTAGTATCCCTTGATTTAATATTTTTTTTAGTATTTACTAAATATTTATAACGACTATTTTCGCTTGATTCATCTTCAATAAGCGGAAGACTTGTGATTTTTTTACCACCATAATAATATATATCAAAGGCGGCAAATAATCCTGTATTAGATTTATCTGTTCTTTTATCACAAGATATAAATTCGCCATCAATTAATGAATTATATAATTCCTTTGTAGAATGAAGTCCTGTATCAATCACAATATAAGTATTATCAATTAAAAATATATTTCCAACATCATCTATGAACATCAATAATCGTTCTCCATCGGCTTTTTCTGTTACTGTATATTCTGATAAAATACTAATTCCTGTATATTCGTCTGGTTCTAAAATATTAATTTTTTCCAAAGTAACTGGTTTAGGGGTTAAAAGAACAGGTTTATTTATATCTTGTTTTTTATTGCGATTATTATAATTATAACGCATACTAATATCTTTAGAAACGAGACCCGAATATTTTATTATAACATCATTCTGTTGTTTTTTAGATATTATAAAGGGCGTAAGATATAACGACTGTTCCATTTTAATTAAAGAGTGTAATATATTATCTTTGGAAGCATTTGTTATATCTATATAAAACTCATATTTTCGGGAAGATTTTATAATCTTAGAACTTACTATATTATTATGTAATTCTTCAATTCCTGTATCTTCATAATCATATTTATTGCATTTGCAAATATTCGCAATAAAACGGATATTCGTTTTTTTATCTGTATAAAATATACGTTTATTAATTTTAAAGAATTTTTTCTTATCATTCCAATTATCAGATATATTCTCTTTATCAATAGTTTTTTTTACAGTTGATTTAAATAATAAGTTAGAATTAAATAAGTTATCGTAATTATTTTTTAAAAGAATCTTATATTTATAAAAAGATATATTAGTATCCTTATAATTTATATATGTAGGATTTCGCAAATATTTTGATATATTACTATTTTCGCGTATTTCTAATATAATATCTTCTGTTATTACTTCCAATGTTTGTCTATCTATATTTTCATCATATTCTTCTGTCTTCATTACATTTATAAAATTAGCAAACTCTTTTTCCGTCCATTCTCCTGAATTAGTTAATTTAATTAAACATTCGCAACTATTTTCTTGATTTAGCGAAGTATGTGTATCTATAATTGAAAATATTTCATCATCTTTTGATATTTCCATTATGTATATTCTCTAATAAATATAGATATTATAGATTTTATATATCAATTTTTAATATATAAATAAAAAAATGATATATTCTTATAGATTAATAACATATTTATAAATGCCTATTAATAAAATGTTTATGCCTATTAAGTTCAATACTACTATTATCCTTGTTCCTTCAGAAATGACAGAAGGTTTTGATTCAATAGTTTATAATAAAGTTAGAAGCACATTAGAGAACTGTTGTAGTAAGCATGGTTATATTAAAAAAGATAGTATTAAGATTATAAAACGTTCAGCAGGATATTTTAAAGAATCACATTTAAATGGTAATATAGCATTTGATTTAAGTTGCGTAGCAGAAATATGTAATCCAGCACAGGATTCTATTATTAAATGTGAGGTTAAAGCAAAGAATAATTTAGGATTAAGAGCAATCGGAATATACGAAGATATGGCTATTTTAGAAGTGATTATACCCAAAATTACATCAGGAATACAATCTGATGTTAATATTGATAATATTAATATAGGCGACCATGTTAATGTTCAAGTATGTGGTAAAAAGTTTACCTTATATGATAAAATGATATCTATTATAGGTAAAATAATTAAAGATAAAGATGATATTATTCAAGTTCAAGAGATAGATGATGATAATTTATCTATAGATGAAGAAGATAATTCTGAAATAGATGATAATAATTATGATGGAATAGAAATGTTTAATGACGAAGATGAAGAAGATGAAGATGATGAAGGTAATAATTACAAGTTAAACAAAGGTAAAAGTACTAAAATTATAGGTGGTTTAGAATTTGATGATGATATTGAGGAAGATGAAGACGAAGATGAAGAAGAAGATGATGAATTAGAAGACGACATAGATGAAGATGATATAGATGAGGATGAATCTTATGCTGAATATGATGATTTTGCAGAAGAATAAATGATATTATATAAATAGAATTATATATTTATTATATATAATGAATAAAAAAGAATTATGCAAAAATATACAAAACAGTGTAAATAAGTTAACTAATGTAGAAATTATAGAGTTGTTCAAAATAATATTAGAAACTGGTGAAAATTATACGAAAAATAATAATGGCGTTTTTATTAATCTTAATTGGTTAAATGAAGAAACACTCAAAAAACTTAATAATTATATATTATTTTGTATTAAATCTCAAAATGAAATTACTAAATATGAATTAATGAAAAGTCTTCTTAATGAAACTATAAGTGTTAAAGATGTTGATAATAATAATAAAATAATAGAACAAGATAATGTTGATAATAATATACGACAGAAATTTTCATCTAGTATGAAATTCTATTTGCTTAAAAAGAAGTTTATGAAACAAAATAACATAATACCAATAAATATATTAGAAAATGAATTAACATATGAAGAATATGTAATTACATAAAAAGATATTAAATATAAATAATTAAATAAAAAATGATATATAAATTATATTATATATTAATGTATGATAAATATCTTAACTAATAAATTACCAGAGTCAATAGATAAAAAAAATATAGTATGGAAGTGTAATGACCCTGTTCTATATGATAAGTATTGTCAATACAATAAAAAAGAGTCCAATTTAATTCCAAAAGTTCTTAATGTTATTCCTGTCATAGCCGACAGAGTTAATGTTAACTCGCTTAATACTACTATCACCATTGATAAAGTTAGTGATATTATCCCTGTAGATATTGTTAAACCTAATATCCCTGTAGACAAACGCGATTATTCTATCCTCGAAGATAGAAATCGGGTTGTCCCTGTAGAATTAGATATTAATGATATCCCTGTAGATAATATACGCTTTGAAATGGTAGATAGAGTTAATGCTATTATCCCTGTAGATATTGTTAAACCTAATATCCCTGTAGACAAACGCGATTATTCTATCCTCGAAGATAGAAATCAGGTTGTCCCTGTAGAATTAGATATTAATGATATCCCTGTAGATAAGATATCTACTATTGTAGTAGATAGAGTTAACCCTAATAATCCTAATAATCCTAATAAAGTTAATAATCCTAATAAAGTTAATAATCCTAATAATCCTAATAAAGTTAATAATCCTAATAATCCTAATAAAGTTAATAATCCTAATAATCCTAATAAAGTTAATAATCCTAATAAAGTTAATAATAAGGTTAAAAAAAATATAAATAGTCCTATGAAAATTATTTTAGAAGAATCGCAGACATATGAAACATTTAGAGATGATGTAAGAGAAAAAATAATAAATTTTGTATCTTCTAAAGAATTCAATAAAGTTTTTGGTATAACTAAGAGTGCTGAAATAATGTCTGGAATTGCGAATAACCGTTTTAATAAGTCAACTGTATTATTTATATCTTTCTTATTTGATAAATGTGTTGTTTACAATAATAAAAATATTATATATAATAAAAATAATGGTATTATAATGATATAATATATCTAAATCTTCAAGGGTTTAAATAGTGGTAATAATATTAATTTTTTATTTTCCATTAATTTATATGCTATATGTTTACATAATAAATCTTTTATATCTTTAAAGTTTTTAACAGATATCTTATCCTTCTCTAATTGTTTAATAAAAGTATGTTGTTCTTTTTTATTATAAAATGAACACACACGACCTATTTTTTTTCCTTTACCTACTATAGCATCTGTAGAGAATATTTTAAAATTATTTTTAATTATATTTTCCTTCTTAAAATATTGGGGTTCTATAATACCCCACGGCATTTCTTCTAATTCCATATTTTCAGGTATTGTCATTATATCATTACTGCGATTTTTAGAAAATTCTTTTTGTTGTGTAATTGTCAATGATTCTACCCATTTCTTTTCTATATTATTATATAGTGATATATCTAGATTATTAATATCTTCACGATCTTTTGATTCTACATTATATATATTAATATATCCTATATAATCTTGATTATTATACTTATTATAAGAAAGCATATCTTTTTTCCTAATTAAGATACCTTGTGAATCTAAACACTTAACAATATATAATATATTTTTTTCTTTTAAGTTGCTATAATTAGTTATAATATATTCAAGTAAAAATTTGAATTTTTTGTCATTTAAATTAAAATATATAGAAATTGTAGTACTAATTATATTATCATAATTAATATCTATCAATTTCAATATATTATCTATATTTTCATTCATTTTGTCTTCGAAATTACTTACAATATCTTCTTTTAAATCTTGTTCATCTATCTTTATTTTAATTTTTTCAATTTTATTAACTTCATCATTTATAATTGTTATTTTAATTCCGTTATTATGATGTTCTATGTAGTAATTTTCTATTAATATATTAGGTCTTACAGAATTATTTATAGCATATATTATAATTTCTTTATCTACATCAATGCCTTTTATAAGATCCTCATATGATATATAATATATATTATCTTGTATTAATTTTATTATTTTTTCTCTAATAATATTCTTAGTTCTTTTTAAAAGATGTTTATAGACATCACTTCTATATCCTGATTTATCACGAGTATCACGATTATTATCTTTTTCATTGCCACATGAAGGTTCTAAATTTATATTATCACCTAATTCATATTTTATTTTATTTCCTTGCGATGTCAATATATCAACTTTTCCCATTTCAAAAATATTTTTAGGAAAATAATTGAGATTTTTCATTAAAGAGCAATCAATAGAATTATTAGATATTATCTTATCTATTTCCTTACTTTCTATATATTTTCGCGTAGATATTCTTAGAGCATGTATATCTATTGTTTCTGTATTAATATCATCTTTGTCATCGTTAGCACTAGCATGCATAAATACAGTAACATTTCGTTTTTCAAATGGTAAATTTTGATGTCTACAATTACGTATGCCTCTTCCTATAATTTGGTCAGGTCTATTAAAATGATACCAAGGTTCTATTAAATGAATTTCGCGAGCATTATAAAAACTGAGTCCTTCGCTCGCGACTTGTGTTATTAATATAACCTTAATATCCTTTCCATTTATATTTTTATCATTATTAATTTTCTTTATTAAATTATTTATAGTAGTTGAACCCATAATTTCCTTTTTATCACTCGTCAATATACAGTATTTTGGATTACTTACGTCTTTATATATGGGTTTATCTTTAACAATATCGGGATTTTTCAATATATTATTTGTACCCTCCCGAGAATAACCTAAATGTTCTAAACAAATTGCCAGAGGTATTATACCTGCCCACGCAAATCTAGAATATATAACTACTATTCCATCTGACTTTCTAATTATATTACAAATGTTTAGAAATTTACCCGAATATTTTCCTAAATATTCTTCTGTTGGATATAAGGCATTATTATATTTTTCAGCATATTTTACTGATATACTCGCTGTACCTTCAACATTTCTAAAAAATGTATTAAAACCCATTTTACCTATATCATTATCGTATACAATATTCATAGGTTGTAATAATTTCATATTTTGATTTTGTACTCCTTGAGTACCTTGAGATTTATCATCTAAATCGTCGTTTAATTCATTCTCATCATTTTCCTCAACATTATTATAGTTTATTTTATTTATTACATTTTTTAATTTATCAATCTTATTTTTTTGATATATTCCAAGATTTGAAATTACAATATCATCAGTTATATATTCAAGCCATCCTAATTCTTTCGTAGATATAGGATTATTTGAAGGGTCTTTAGAAGGTTCTGTTTTTAATATTTTTATATTACTATTATATGATGCTTTTAATTTTAATGCAAATGTAAATGGATTTTTACCTTTTAAATATGAAATGTAATTAGATGATAATAGTTTTATTAATATTTTTGTTTTATCATCGAATTTAAATTTATTATTATTATTAAATACTTTATAATATTCTTTTAAAATATTATCGCGTTTATCATTTATTAGCATTAAATTAAAGAGGTCTAATATATCTCTCGGTTCATTATACATAGGTGTTGCTGATAATAATATTAATCTATTATTATTTCCTTTTTCTAATATTTTTTTTAGAGTACTATAAGTTCCTTTTTCTTTATTATTTGTACTTCTAATATTATGTGCTTCATCTATAATAATTACCTTATTCTCTACAATCTTATCATTATATTTTTCACTAATACGTTTCATGAAACTATCATATGTAAATATTTCATATCTTTTCTTTAATAAATTTTTAATATTAATATTATCTTTTTTATTTTTATCATTATTAAATGCGTTTTCATATATATTGAGTAATTTAATATAATTATCTCCTGTACATTGATTTAATAACTCCTTAAATGTTTTAAAATCATAATTAAAAATTTCCTTACTGAAATTCTCTTCTAATGCTTGAGGCATTATTACCCATATATGCGGTTCTGTAGTATCCATTATTTTTGTTGATAATAATGCTTCTGTTAGTGTAATAGCAGTACAAGTTTTACCAACACCAACGCCATAATATAACATAATACTTCTATATGGAGTTCTATATGAAAGATATTGACTTATAAAATGTTGATATAGGGTTGTTTCAAATTTACCACATAATTCATTAGATACTCTATTGAAATCTTCTATAGTTCTTATAGTTGGAAACTTACTTATTTTATGTATTGAAAATTCCTTATTTTTTGCTATTTTTTTCTCAAAATTTTCATCATCCATATCAGGATAATATAAATCTAATTGTGAAAATTCTTTAGATGACGAAGGTAACGAATAAGATGATGACGATTGAGATTTATGAGGCGATTGAGATTTATGAGGCGATTGAGATTTATGAGGCGATTGAGATTTATGAGGCGATTGAGATTTATGAGGCGATTGAGATTTATGAGGCGATTGAGATTTATGAGGCGATTG
>SXGQ01372647.1_pt1 | contig 24383 bp, 20 predicted proteins | sample 3178371 | NCBI WGS metagenome assembly SXGQ01 (sample SAMN11356859, study PRJNA531348) | freshwater metagenome | isolation source: freshwater sample F1-20 | place: China: Fuxian Lake, Yuxi | collected 2017-12-25 | reverse complement strand
GGCAAGACCACCCTGCTCGATAGGATCCGAAAATCCGACGTCGCCGCGGGTGAGGCGGGTGGGATCACCCAGCACATTGGCGCCTACACGATCTCCTATCCGCATCCCGTGTCCGGGAAGCTGGAACAGCTGACCTTCCTCGACACCCCCGGTCACGCTGCGTTCTCCGCGATGCGGGCCCGCGGTGCCAATGTCACGGACATCGTCATCCGGGTCGTGGCCGCCAACGACGGCGTGATGCCCCAGACCCTCGAGGCGCTCCAGCATGCCCGGGCCGCGCAGGTTCCGATCATTGTGGCCGTCAACAAGTCGGACCACCCCGCGGCCAATGGCATGAAGGTCCGCCAACAGCTCCAGGACAAGGGACTGGTCCCGGACGACTGGGGAGGTGACACGCTCTACGTGGATTGCTCCGGCATGACAGGTGCCGGGGTCGACAAGCTCATCGAGAGCATCCTGCTCCAGGCGGAGCTGCTGGAGCTCAAGGCCAATCCAAACCGGAAGGCCAAGGGCAACGTGATCGAGTCGGGCATCGAGCCCGGAGGGCCCGTTGCAACCGTGCTGGTGCGCAAGGGCACCCTCCGTCAGGGCGATGTCGTGATCTGCGGCGAGTTCTACGGCAGGGTCCGGTCGATGATGGACGAGGAGGGCAAGCGTCTGAAGGAGGCAGGCCCCTCCGTGGCCATGAGGGTCCTCGGCCTCAACGGCGTTCCCGAGGCCGGATCCGAGTTCAGTGCGGTCGACAACGAGAAGGCGGCCCGGGACCTGGCCGAGGAGCGGACCCTCGAGCGGAAGAAGTCCAGTCTCGATGGCGGTCGTCCGCAACGGCAGACCCTCGAGGACATCTTCGGCCGTATCGACGAGAGGTCCGCAAAGATCCTCAAACTGATCGTCAAGGCGGATACCCAGGGTTCCGTCGAGGCCATCTGCGAGGCCCTCCGGAAGATCGAATCCATCAAGGTCTCGCTCGAGATCGTGCGCGACGCCGTCGGCGCCATCACCGAGAGCGATGTGCTTCTGGCGAGCTCGGCCGACGCCGTCATCCTCGGTTTCCATACCCGCGTCGACAGCAGCGCGGCCGAGGCGGCCAAGCGTGAGGGCGTCCAGATCAAGCTCTATGCGATCATCTACGAGCTCATCGACCAGGTGAAGGAGGCGATGGCCGGGCTCCTCGACCCCCTCCAGAAGGAGGTCGTCGTGGGACAGGCCGAGGTCCGGAAGACCTTCGAGCTTTCGAAGGGCGGAAAGGTGGCGGGCTGCCATGTTTCCTCTGGCAGGCTCGTCCGGGGCAAGATGCGGATCCGCCGAGGTAGCCATGTGATCTACGAGGGTGTGTCCCTGACGCTCCGTCGGTTCCAGGACGAGGTGAACGAGGTCCGGGCCGGCATGGAGTGCGGTGTCCGTCTCGACGGCTTCGATGACCCCCAGGAAGGCGACCTGATCGAGTGCTACGTTATCGAGAAGGTGGCGCAGAAGCTCTCATGACGCCGGTCGGGGTGTCCTCCCGTAGGCACCCTGCCTCCAGGACGCCGATCGGCTGTTCCCAAGCATGCAACCGACCAAAAACCGTCGAATTGCCCGGGTCCGCGAACTGCTCAAGCAGGAGATCGCCGAGGTGATCCGTCAGGAGATCCCGATCGACACGGCCGGGCTCCTGACGGTCAACGACGTCGGTGTTGCGAAGGACCTCCGCTCCGGGATCGTTTTCCTGGGTTTCGTCGGCTCGAAGGCCCAGCGCAGGACCGCACTTGACGAGCTCGAGGCCAAATCCCGTCTCATCCAGTCCCGGGTCGGCTCCTCGGTCCGACTCAAGTTCACCCCGGAGCTCCGGTTCCAGATCGACGATTCGATCGAGAAGGGCAACCGTGTCCTCTCCATCCTCGAGCAGATCGAGCAGGAGCAGCGTGGCCAGCAGCAGCAGTGAATCCGACAGCCCCCTGACGGGCCTGTCCTCTCCATAGCGACGTTTCCTCCGAATGAAGGCCGCCCCCAAACCTGTCCGAGATCTCCTCGATGCCCTCGCCGACGCGAAGTCCGTCTGTGTGGTCGGGCATGTCCGACCCGATGGCGACTGCATCGGCTCCCAGGTCGGTCTCGCCCTCGCCCTCGAGGGGGTAGGCAAGGCGGTGACCGTCTGGAATGACGATGGGTGTCCGGACAAGCTGCGGATCCTTGATCCCGAGCGGCGGGTCCGGCGCCCCGGCTCGGGCCACCGCTTCGACGCGGCCGTCGCAACGGACTGCGCCAGCTTCGAGCGGCTCGGACGCTGTGGGGATCTGGTGAGGGATCGTGGGATCTTCATCAACATCGACCACCACGCGAGCAACACCCGGTATGCCGACATCAACTGGGTGTCCCCACGCGAGCCGTCGACCGGGGAGCTGATCTACGACCTCTGCCAGTGGGCGGGTTGGAAGATCACCCAGCCGATGGCCAACTGCCTGTTCGCCGCAGTCAGCACGGACACCGGTAGCTTCCAGTATCCGACCACCACGCCGGAAACGCTCGAGATCGCGGCACGGCTTGTCGATGCCGGGGCCGATCTGGGTGGGCTCTGCGAGAAGATCTACCAAAGCTACCCCATCACGCGCGTTCGACTCCTCCGCCATGTCTACAGCAAGTTCCGCATGGCCCACGGTGATCGCACCGCCTATTTCTGGCTCCGAAAGGCCGATTATGCACGGGCCGGGGCGGACTCCGAGGAGAGCGAGGGTCTGATCGACCACATCCGGGCCATAGAAGGGGTCGTTGTCGCCATCATGTTCGAGGAGATGGGGGCCGACATGGTCCGGCTCAGCATCCGCAGCAAGAACCCGTCCGTCGATGTGGGCGCCGTCGCGGCCCTCTTTGGTGGCGGGGGCCACCGCGCTGCCGCCGGCGCCCGCATCCAGGGAACGGCACTGTCGGTCCAGCGTCGCGTGCTCGCCGCGGTCCGGCGTTCCCTCTCCGCCTAGGGCCACTCTCATGCAGGAACTCAATGCGCTGGATGGGGCTCTGTTGGTCGACAAGCCCAGCGAGTGGACCTCCCACGACGTCGTGGCGAAGATCCGAGGCCATTTCCGGCTGCCCAAGGTGGGGCATTGCGGGACGCTCGACCCCATGGCCACGGGTCTCCTCATCCTCGTCATTGGCAAGGCCACCCGATACTCGGAGCGTCTCATGGCGTCCGACAAGGTCTACGAGGGCACGATGCGCCTGGGTGAGGTCACAGACAGCTATGATGCCGATGGCGAGCTTGTGGAGACCCGCTCCATCCCTCCGCTCGACCTGCACGACCTGAACGAGGCGGCATCGGCGTTCGTCGGCGATCTCCAGCAGATTCCTCCGATGGTCAGCGCCAAGAAGGTCGGTGGGGTTCCCCTGTACCGGCTGGCCCGCCAGGGAAAGGAAATCCCCAGGGAGCCTCGGCTGGTCCACGTCTATACCTTTCGTTTCCAGGATTACGAGGATCCCTTTGGCTACTTCAGGGTGAGCTGCACCAAGGGGACCTATGTCCGCTCACTCGCCCACGATCTGGGCCAGCGCCTCGGTTGTGGCGCCCATCTCACGGCATTGCGCCGCACGGCGTCGGGTCGATTCGATGTGGCCGATGCACTGCCGCTCCAGGAGCTTCTGGCCCTGGATCGCAAGGGTCTGGAGGCCAGGGTGATCCCGTTGATCCGTCTCAAGGGAATGGAGTAGGGGAAACGATGCTGGTCATCCGGAGCACGGAACCGTTTCCAAGCAGCCCTCGGGGTTCCAGCATCGCCTGGGGCATTTTCGATGGGGTCCATCTGGGGCACCAGCATGTGCTGCATCTCGCGCTCAATGAGGCGCGCATCCGGGGGGGGCGTGCCGTCGCTCTCACCTTCGATCCCCACCCCCAGTCCGTGGTCTGTCCGGACAAGGCGCCAAGGCTTCTCCAGTCCCTGTCTCAACGGCTCAGGTATCTCGGGTCGATGGGCATGGATGTCGCGCTTGTCCTGGAGTTCACCCCCGAACTCTCCCGCGTCAGTGGTCAGGCCTTCGTGGAGCACCTTCTGGCGAGGACCTCGGGATTCTGCAGCCTCTCGGTGGGGGAGGGATTCCAGTTTGGAGCGCAGAGGTCGGGTGACATCGCACTCCTTCGAGGGATTGGCACGGAACGGGGATTTGCCGTCCATGTGGCCCAGCCCGTCTCCCTTGGCGGGACTGTCGTCAGCAGTTCACGCATCCGCCAGAGCCTCAGGGAAGGGGACCTTGAAACCGTCTCGGAGCTCCTGGGTCGGCCATACGCCGTTTCCGGGATCGTGGTCGAGGGCGACAAGCTGGGACGTCGTATCGGCTTTCCAACCGCCAACGTGGATGTCCAGGGGCTCGAGCTTCCCCCGTACGGCGTCTATGCCGCGCGGGTCCGGATGCTGCCGGACGCCGTCGAGGTCCCTGCGGTGCTGAACTGGGGCATCCGGCCGACGTTGAAGCGTCCGGAAGGGGAGAGCCGCTTCGAGGTCCATCTCCTCGACAAGGGCCGGGATCTCTATGGCCGGGAGCTTGAGATCACCTTCGTCCAGTTCCTCCGGGGTGAATGTCGGTTCGATTCCCTTGAGGCGCTTCAGTCGCAGATCGGCCAGGACTGCATGGTGGCCCGGGACCTCCTCGGCTGAGCGGCCGGATTTCTCGGAGAAGGACTCAGAACTCCACAGGGATGTTCGTCCGTCCACACCCCGGGCAGCGTGAGCGGTCGACCTGCGGGTCATCCGTGTAGACGAGCGAGCACTGGGCGCAGCGGAAGATCCGATCCTCCGAAATGTCGGCCCCGACCCGTCGTCGGACCCGTTCGTCCCAGAGGGCGAGCACCATGAGGATGCCCAGGGCCCCGAGGGTCCAGCCGACAATGAGAGTCTCCGGGCTGGTCATCGTTGTGGGGCGTGGCGGGTGTTCCAGTGGAGCACGAGCTCACCGGTCCTCCATTCCGCCGGGTTTCCCCCTCCGGTGCCGGCCCGGCCCGGCCCGTTGACAAATCGGAGCCCACGGGACCATGCCAGGGCAGCACGGTCTGCGTCGGCGTTGCTGCATCCCTCGACCAATCGTGCCAGGATCACATCGCCTCCCGGACCGATCGCGAGCGCGATCACCGTTGACGGCAGGATGTCCTCGACTGTGGAGACAGGGGCGGGGGTGACGGTCTCGAAGGCAAATGACGCGAGATCTCCTCTGAGCGCGATCGAGGTCCCACCTTTCAGAAGCAGGGGGCGGATCGCGGGGCCTGGAATCGGACCATCGATGGTCCGGCCCACCTGCCGATCCTGCCGGGTCCGTCCATCCGGTCCGGGGCGCCATTCGATCCCGGAGGAGGCCTCCAGCCATCGGGGGGGGGACTCCCATCGGAACAGCGGGTACTCGGATCCTCCGCCGGAGCCGGAATTCCGCGGAGGCATCGTTTCCCGGAGGTCTGCCGAGAATTGTCGGGGATCCGCCGACCAGCCATCCGTCCCGATCCGGTCTTGGGGCCGAGGATCCAGCTTCATGGTGAAGGCTTTTCCAACCTGAGGGGTCGGGAGGGTTGGCCAGTGGGACAGGGACAGGAACAGGATGCCTTGAGACGTGGCGAGTAGCGCTGTGGTGACCAGGATCCGGGAACGCCCCCAGACCGCGGACGGCTCGGGAGAGGGAGGCGCTGTCACGGGGTGGAAGCGGGGAGGGTCGAGAGGACGATCTCAGTCATCCCGGACCGGCGTGCAAGGTCCGAGAGTCCCATCAGGAATCCGTACGAGACGGAGGCGTCGGCCTCCACGAGGAGGATTCCCGGGCGCGGGTTGCGGCTGCGACGGGTGAGGGTCTCCTCGAGGGACTGGAGGGTTGTAACCTGGTTCTCGAAGTAGAGCCGTTGGTGTCTGTCGACGGCCAGGATGAGGGTGGGCTCCCCGGGTGCCGTTGCGGGACCAGCGGAGGAGGCTGGCAGTGCGATCCGGTTGCCGCGGGGCAGGACGAGGTGGCTCTGCAGCATCGCGGCGAGTGCGATCGGGAAGAGTATACACAGGAACGGGGCCAGGTCCAGCTGGCCGCGGAACAGGCGGGTGGTCCGTTGGAATCTCATGGGTTCCGTCCCGGGTCTCCGGGAGCACCGGCATCCCCGAGGGCCAGTCGGACCGCATCCCGGCTGGCCTTCTCCATGTCCATCACGATCAGGTTGACCCGGTGGACGAGGTAGTTGTAGGCGGCGTAGCAGAAGGCAGCGATCCCGATGCCGACCGCTGCCGCGTAGAGGGCCTGCATCAGACCGTCGAACATCTGGGCCGGGGCGGCATAGCCGGCGCCCCACGTGCCGTCCCCACGGAGACCGCGGAAGACTCCACCGAACCCGAACAGGGTTCCCATGAGCCCCAGCAGGGGAGCGACCTGCGCGATGGTGGCGAGAAGCGGGAGGTTGTGCTCCAGGCGCGGGACCTCCGACTGGCCGATCTCCTCGATGACCTCATCGATGCGTTCACGACCTCCATCCCGGTTGAGAATCGCCGCCTTGACCAGCCGCGCCACGGGTCCGGGTGTCGCGTCGCAGATCGACAGGGCTTCGATCACGTTGTCGCGGCGGATCACATTCCGCACACCCGCGAGGACCTGGGCGGAGTCGATCTGGACCCGGTGCAGATAGAGCAGCCTTTCGATGACCACCACCACGGCGGCGCTTCCGGCGAGGACCAGGACCCAGAACATCACCCCGAACCCGGGTGCTCCCGCCTCCGTGGACAAGGTTGGGGAGGCAGGGGGATTGGTCGCGATGGCGGCGAGGAGCGGCCCGGGCAGCATGTTCAGAGGTTAGGAGGTGGCGGGCTTGCGGACGAGGTGAAATTCCGGGCCGGTGCGTCCTCCTGGGGTCGCATGCGGTGATCCCATGTGACCCCGGGATGCCGAGGCTCATGGATCCACCCAGACTCGGGTTGTCGTGCGCCAAAAAATTCTTCACAAACAACTTGAAGCAGGACGTCAACGAGCTTAGACCAATCGCGTTCCCAAACTAATTCACCCGAGTGGGTGAGTTGGCGGGCTTGGGCGGTGCAAACCGTGTGTCACCCCCAAGCCCGCTTTGCTTTTGTGGGGAGGTCTATCCGGAGTCTCGGGTGCCATTACGCCTCCAGAAGCCTGGTCCCCATGCCGGAAGAAAACCTCCGGAGTTTCGGGACTGGATCCAGTACGGGTTCTGATCTGTCCGTTCCCGAGAATCCATCTTCCCGAGGGTTCCGTGGCGGCATACGTTTCCCCGGCAGGGTGGTCGTTTCTCCAAGGAGTCACGGGTGTGGATCCGGGATGCTCTACCCCGATTCAGCAACCGCACCGTTCCTTTACCGACCATGATCACCGCACTCCCGCGCTCGTCCGGACGGACCCTCGGCTTCAGGATGAGTGGTAAGCTCCACGACGAGGACTACCGCCATTTCCAGCCGATCGTGGAAAAGGCTCTCGAGAGCCACAAGAGGGTCCGTCTCCTCGCGCACTTCGACGATTTCCATGGATGGGACCTCCATGCCCTCTGGGACGACATCAGGTTCTCCACGAAGCACTGCGCGGACATCGAGCGGATCGCCCTGGTCGGGGACCGGAAGTGGGAGGCCTGGATGGCGAAGGTCTGCAAGCCCTTCACGCTGGCAAAGATCGAGTACTTCGACGCCTCCAACATCGACGCCGCCTGGGCGTGGCTGGAGCTCGAGTGAGCGTCAGATCCGCCGGGTTCGTCGTCCGGCTCCAGACCTCCCTGCGCGGTCGGTCGGGTGAGGCCGACCTCCGGTTGTCATGCAGCTGATCCTCCCCTTGGTTGCGGCACTCGTTTTCGCCACCGGGGCGCTCGTGTTCAAACGCGCCTATGCGGCCGGGGCCGGGGTTGTCCATGCCGTCGTGGTCAACAACGTGATCCTGGCCCTCCTGTTTGTCCCGACGCTGGCGTGGGAGCCCATGCCGATCCCGTGGCACCTGTGGTATCAGCCGGTCCTCACCGCCGCCGCGTTCGTGCTGGGACACCTTCTCAATGTCCTTTCGTTGCGGATCGGCGATGTTTCGGTTTCGACGCCGCTTCTCGGCGCCAAGGTCATCTTTGTGGCACTGATTGCGCGGTGGGGTTTTGGTCACACCCTGCTGCCCGCCCAGTGGTGGGCCGCCGGACTCGCGACCTCCGGGGTTGTGGTGATGGGGCTGACGGAACTGCGGGCCGGTCGGAGCATGGGTCGCACCACGTTGACCGCCCTGGGATGCGCCGCCGCGTTCGCGCTTACCGACACCCTCATCCAGACCTGGGGTGTGAACTTCGGTGTCCTCGGGTTCCTATCGCTGCAGTTTGCTGCTCTTGGAATCCTCTCGTTGTCCACCCTTCCGTTCTTCGGCTGGTCGTCCCTCAGGGCACCTCTCACGGCCTGGAAATGGATGTCCCTGGCCACGCTGCTGTCGGCGATCCAGGCATTCATCATCACCGTGACCATTGCGATGTGGAGGGATGCCGCCGGAGTCAATGTGCTCTATGCGACCCGCGGTCTCATGAGCCTCGCCCTGGTGTGGCTGGTGGGGAATTGGCTCGGCAACACGGAGCGCCAAGCCGTCGGAGGGCGCACCATGATCTTCCGGGTGCTTGGCGGCGCACTCATCCTTGGAGCTGTCGCCATCGCATCGTGGTCCCGTGTGGACCGCTGAGGTCCGTCGCCATGGACGGTGTGCCTTGGGGAGGCGTCTTCCAAAGACCGGCTCAGCCCACCAGCTCCCGGATGGGCTGGATCCCGGGTTCCACCAGGAACTGGGGCCGGCCGGTGAGGTCGGTGACGGTCACCTTGTTCACGTCGATGCCCAGGTTCTGGTAGAGCGTGGCGTGGACCTCGCCGAATCCCACCGGTCGCTCGCTCGCCTCTCCGCCGAGGCGGTCCGTGGCGCCAATCACCTGTCCGTGCCGCATCCCGCCTCCGGCCAGCAGTGCGAAGCTCACCCGCGGCCAGTGGTCCCGGCCGCCGTCCTTGTTGATGGTGGGTGTGCGTCCGAACTCGCCCCAGACCACCACGCTCACGTCCTTGTCGAGGCCACGGTCATGGAGGTCCTGGATTAATGCGCTCAGGCCTCGATCGAGCAGCGGGAGGTCCTGACGGAGGGCGCCGAAGTTGTCGCCATGATGGTCCCAACGGCTGAATGCAAGGGTGACGCACCGCGCTCCGGCCTCCACGAGGCGCCGGGCCACCAGGAAGTGCTCCATCAGCTTCGGGGCACCGTCGTCCCGGTTCTTTGGATCCCCCTTGCCGTAGGCTTCGATCACCCGGGGATCCTCCCGCCTGTAGTCGAGGGCCTCGACCAGTCTGCTGGAGGTCAGGATCCCGAAAGCCTGTTGGTTGTAGGCGTCGAGCCCCGAAAGGTTGCCGGAGCTGTCGACGTCACGACGGAACTGGTCCAGACCCGAGAGCAGGGCACGTCGATCCGCGAGCCGGTCAAGCGTCACGCCGTTCAGGATCATGTCGTCCTTGCCACCGCCCTTGTTGATCTCGAACGGGGCACAGGCGGCCCCCAGGAATCCGGCGACACCGTTGTCGGACCACGGCACGTGGCCCATCTTTGGCGCAAGGCCCAAGAATCCTGGCATCGACGGATCAGCGGAGCCCTGCACCTTGTTCAGAAAGGATCCCATCGACGGCCAACCCCCGGGAGGCTGGTTCCGGTTGAGTCGACCCGTGTAGCACTGGAAGGACTCGTGTCGGTCCTCCATGCCGGTCATTGAGCGGATGATCGTGTACTTGTCGGCCAGCCGGGCGAGACGGGGCAGATGCTCGCAGATCCGGATTCCAGGGACATTGGTCGGGATTGGCTTGAACTCCCCGCGAACCTCTCCGGGAGCATCCATCTTCAGATCGAACATGTCCTGGTGGGAGGGCCCACCCGGGAGGAAGATCATGATGACCGCCTTGTGCTGGTTGCCACGGCTGCCGATACCCGCGGCGGCCTCCGCCTGGAGCAGTCCGGGAAGCGCCATGCCCCCGAGCCCCAGCGAGCCAATGCGCAGGAAATTGCGACGGGACAGGCCGTCACAGAACCCGGATCGGGTCGGAGAGGAGGCAAGGACGGTCAGCATGGAGTGCCGGTCGGTTAGAATCCTGGGGCGATTCTCAGACACAATGAATCCGGAACTGCGGTGCGGGCAAGTCCGGATCAAGAACAGTCCGGATCAAAATGGTAGGTCGGTCCAATCCCGAGCCGTCTGGAAGGCGCCATTTGATCTGCCCCCTCTCCTTCGAAAATCTCCCGGACGCCACCAGGCCCGTGCCGAAGTCCTGGAAGGTCGACGCTCCAAAGCCCAGCAGAATTCCCTTCCGCGAGTCCCAGGACCCCAGTTCAATCTGCTCACCATGGATCCGCTGCTCAAGCTGCTTGCCTCCGACGCCTCGCTTTCCACTCCCCAGCTCGCGTCCATGCTCAACCTCACCGAGGCCGAGGTGCGGGATCGGATCCGTCAGGCGGAGCGCGATCGGTTCGTTCTCGGATACCGCGCCGTGCTCAACGAGGAGAAGCTGGGACGCGATCTCGTCCGGGCCATGATCGAGGTCAAGATCACACCCGAGCGTGGTGGCGGCTTCGACAAGCTGGCCGAACGGATCTCGAAGTATTCCGAGGTTCGCTCCTGTCACCTGATGTCCGGAGGCTATGACCTCTTGGTCGAGGTCGAGGGAACCAATCTCCGCGAGGTCGCAACCTTCGTGTCGGAGAAGCTCTCGACCATCCAGGGGGTCCTCTCCACGGCAACCCATTTCGTCCTGAGGGCCTACAAGGAGCAGGGCGTGCTCATGGCCGGTTCCGCCGAAGACCAGCGGCTCGCCATCGCTCCCTAGCCAGTAGCCACGCGCGTCACGCCAGCGTCACAGGAATCGTCCCGATGCAGCGAACCGTCGTCCTGAACGTGGTGGGCCTGACCCGTGGGCTGATCGGGGAGAACACCCCGCGGCTTGCGGCCTGGACCCGCGGGCATCCGGCCACGCTGATCGATCCAGCCCTGCCCGCGGTGACCTGCACTGCACAGTCGGACTACCTGACCGGCCGACGTCCTTCCGACCATGGAATCGTCGGCAATGGCTGGTACCACCGGGAACTGTCCGAGGTGCAGTTCTGGAAACAGTCCAACCATGTCGTCACTGCCCCGAAAATCTGGGAGGAGCTTCGATCCTATTTCCCCGACTTTACCTGCGCGAAGGTGTTCTGGTGGTACAACATGTACTCTACCGCCGACTGGTCGGTCACGCCGCGGCCGATGTACCCGGCCGATGGACGGAAGGTGTTCGACATCTATGGATGGCCCTATTCCGTCCGCGACGAGCTGAAGTCCGAGCTCGGGGAGTTCCCGTTCCCCGGGTTCTGGGGGCCGGCGGCGGGGGTCGATTCCCCCCAGGGGCCGATGGATGCCGCTACTCGATGGATCGCCGAGTCCGCAAAGATCCTCGAGCGCCGCCACCGTCCGACCCTGAGCCTCGTCTACCTGCCGCACCTCGACTACAATCTGCAGCGCTGGGGTCCGACCCACGGTGGGGGCATCAATCCGAGGGTTGTGGCCGATCTCCGGGCGATCGACGCCATCGTCGGGGATCTGTTGGAGTTCTACTCCGAGAACGGGGTCCAGGTGGTCCTCCTCAGCGAATACGGCATCACGAACGTGTCCCGGCCCGTGCATCTGAACCGGCTCTTCCGCGAGCGGGGATGGCTGACGATCAAGGAGGAGCTCGGACTGGAGCTTCTGGATCCCGGCAACTCGAAGGTCTTCGCCGTAGCCGACCACCAGGTCGCCCACGTCTATGTCAACGAGAGGCGGCTGGTGCCGGAGGTGCAGGAGTTTCTCGAATCCGTCCCGGGTGTCGCCGAGGTCTGGGACTTTCCCATAAAGGTCCAGAATGGCCTCGCCCATCCACGGGCGGGGGATCTGGTCGTATGGTCGGATCCCGACGCTTGGTTCACCTACTACTACTGGCAGGACGACGCCCGGGCCCCGGACTTCGCCCGTTGCGTGGATATCCATCGCAAACCCGGATACGATCCGGTCGAACTTTTCCTGGATCCGGCGATCCCGGCAGCCCGGCTGAAGATCGCGTGGCGCCTCCTCCAGAAGAAGCTGGGATTCCGGATGCTCATGGACGTCATCCCACTGGACTCTACCCTGGTCCGTGGGTCACACGGTCGACGGCCCGAGGACCGGAACGATTGGCCGGTCCTGATCTCCCCACGCTCCGTCGAGAGGGACTCCCTCGGATCTCTCGACGTCCATTCCCTCCTCAAGGCGCTCGTGGTGGGAGGGTGACGGGTGGAACCCGCAAAAAGTCCCCACCGGCCTGAAAGCCGATGGGGACCCGGATTCGCTCCGCACCCATTGGAGGAGTCCGCCCCAGTCCCTGGGGCGAAATCCTAGTTGGTGGCGATGTCGATGGTCTTGGTCTTGGCCTCGGCAGCCTTCGGCAGGGTGATGCGCAGAACGCCATCCTTGTAGGCGGCCTTTACCTTGTCGGCCATCACCGGCTGACCCAGGCTGACCTGCCGCTCAAACCGACCGTAGTAGCGCTCCGAGCGGAGGACCTCGTTCTCCTTCACCTCGCGCTCCTGCTTACGCTCGCCGGAGACGGTCAGGACGTTGTCCTGGAAGGTGATGCTGACGTCCTTCTTGTCGACACCCGGAAGCTCCAGGCTGATGGAGAAGGTGTCGTTGTCCTCATGCAGCTCCATGGCGGGCAGGAATTCGCCCTGGAAACCGTCCCGGGGCAGGGGGGGCCACGGAGCCTCGAGGAGCCTGTCGAAGTCCCTGCTGAGATTGAGCAGGGACGCGAACGGGCTGGTGGGATAGCTGCGACGTGTGATCAGTGAGTTCATGGTCGTTTTCCTTTCAGTGTTCTGGATGTTCCATCCAATCGAGTTTCTCCAGCAGTGAGCATGCCGTGGCGATCCACAGGTGTTTTGGTTCTGGGAATCCGGGTTTCTGGGTGTCTGTCCCCAGTTTGCGGGACGGGTCGTGTCGGGGATTCACCGGAAATGGGAATCTCCGACCCGCGTGTGTCGCAGCCCTCGGATCCGGGAGGGATCTCGCAGGTGAGACCGGAATCCGACGATGCTGTGATGGACCCATGGAGGAGGGATGCAGGGCTCGACCTCACCCGGCGCGAGGGGCGGTCCCAGCCGATTTCCGGGTAGGCTGTCCTCTGGACCGTTGCTCTTCCTCCGCTTTCCCGGCTGGACCTTGGGCGAGGCGCTCTTGCTACGCTCTCCGGACCGGCGCGGTCCGATTGAGAATCGTGTCGGGAATGCAATGATCCCCAATATGATGACTCCTCTCCGAACTCTCGCCTCGGCCGCAGTGGCCACGGGGCTCCTCGTTCTGTCGACCTCCGCGGCCCAGCCGAAGGGCTCCGCCTTCCGGATGCTGCAGGACGACTTCCCGTTCCAGTCCGCCTGCATCGGCGCCGACTTCCCCACCAACAACGTCGCCCTCAAGGGCTATGCAATCCGGGTGGGCAATGACGCCACGGTGCTCTTCGACTCCGACACCCTTCGCATGGCGGCGGGTTGGACTGGCGGTTTCATCAACACCCGGGGCGTGGTGTTCGACGGCAACCATGGCCAGCATCCTCAGATGGTCGGTGAGCAGAAGTTTGGGGTGGGCAACGGCCCGGGGGTTGGGATCCCCGAGAAGGGGTTCACCGATACCCGGCCGGAGCCATTCGGCCCGATCGACAAGTCTGTCGGCCACTGGAAGGGACTCTATGTCGACGGCATGGACACGATCCTGAGCTACACGGTGCGCGGCACGATGGTCTACGAGAAGCCGGGCAGCCTTGCCGGACCTGCCGGTGTGGCGTTCACCCGGACGTTCCGGCTCGGTCCGCCGAAGCAGGGGGCGACTTCGATCAGACGCCACACGGTGAGGGACGCGTTCACGATCCAGCTGGCCGAGGTGCCGGACGCCCAGGTCCAGGTGGGCCTCCAGGCCGGGCTTCCGGCGCTGGTCTTCACCTCAGGCGACTGGTCGATGGTGGTCGCCGGGACTGCGCTGCCGAAGGGCGTCGAGATCAAGGTGGAAGGATCCCGGGCGTTTCTGCTCGTCGGGGCCGGTGTGAAGGCGACCGAACCGTTCAAGGTCACGATCTGGAGCGGTCCGAAGGCGTCGACCTCCGGGGCAATCGACCTCGCCAAGGCCGCGCCCTCGCTGCCAGACTTCATGAAGGGCGGACCCCGGCACTGGCCGGAGACGGTCAATCTGAAGGGGCGTCTGGCGACCAGTTCGACCCCGGACGGCGCCTATGTGACCGATTCGATCACGGCCCCCGAGGACAATCCCTGGAAGCGTCGCGTCCGGTTTGGCGGCATGGATTTCTTCGCCGACGGCAAGCGCGCGGCGCTCTGCACCCATGATGGCGACATCTGGATTGTCTCGGGCATCGACGACTCCCTCGGGAACCTGGTGTGGAGCCGGTTCGCCTCCGGTCTGTACGAACCCCTCGGGCTCGTGATCGTGAAGGACCAAATCTACACCTCCGGCCGGGATGGCATCACCCGGTTCGTCGACCTCAACAAGGACGGCGAGGCCGACTACTACGAGAATTTCAACAACGACGTGATGTCGACCCGGGGCTTCCACGAGTTCGTGTTCGATCTCCAGCGGGATGACGCCGGCAACTTCTACTTCGCGAAGGCCAACCCGGTGAACAGCGGTGGCAGCGGGTTCGGCAACGAGAAGGCCTCACGCGGCAACGGCGTGGTCTGCTCCCACGCCGGCTGCCTCTTCCGGGTGAGTCCCGACGGGAAGACCTTCGAGATCCTCGCCCGCGGCTTCCGGGCCCCGAACGGCATCGGTGTCCGTGGCGACGGCCAGGTTACGACCGGCGACAACGAAGGCACCTGGGTGCCGACCTCGCCGCTGAACTGGGTCGACGGCAAGGCGTTCCACGGGGTGATCAACTCCAAGACCCCGGCGGGTGTCCCCGAGAACTATGTGCCGCCCATCCTGTGGTTGTCGCACTCCGACTTCTGCAACTCCAACGGCGGCCAGGTCTGGGTCACCAGCTCGAAGTGGGGTCCCTACCGCAACGAGCTCCTGTACGAGTCCTACGGCAAGTCGTCGCTCTTCCTGGTCATGCGCCAGGATCTCGGCGACGGACGTCAGCAGGCTGCTGCGGTCCGCTTCCCGCTCAAGTTCACCAGTTCGGTGATGCGGGCGCGGTTCCATCCCCATGACGGGCAGCTCTACGTGGCCGGTCTGAGCGAGTGGCAGTCCAACGCCGCCCGCATCACCGGATTTGACCGTGTGCGCTACACCGGCAAGCCGGTCTATGGCGTCAATGCCGTCAAGGTCGTGTCGGACGGCGTGGAGCTCCGCTTCTCCCAGCCGCTCGACAAGGCCTCGGCCGAGGATGTCCAGAACTGGAGCGGCAAGCGTTGGAACTACATCCGCAGCGAGAACTATGGATCGCCCGAGGTCTGGGTGTCGGATGCCAAGAAGAAGGGACGTGAGTCCCTCGACATCACCGGTGCGAAGCTGGGCAAGGATGGGCGTTCGGTGATCCTGAAGATCGAGGGCCTCCGTCCCGTCAATCAGCAGTCCCTGAAATGGGACATCAAGGCGGCGGACGGCACCCCGATCTCGCAGGAGATCCAGCAGACCATCCACCAGATCCCGGGCCGTCCGCTGTCGATGAACTGAAGCCGACCGACATCCCAGCGATCCCCGTCCCATGATGAACTCCCGACTCCGGTCCCTTGGACTCCTCCTCACCCGGATCCTCTGGCAAGGCCTGGGACGTCTCGACGTCCTCGCCACTGGATTGGTCCTGTGGGGGGTGTCGACCCAGGGACTGGGAGCTGCGGAGCCCTCGACGGGATTGATCCGTACGATCACCGCGGGCGGGGTCACCGACGTGTCGGTGACCCCGAACGTCTGGCTCTTCGTCCCGGCAGGCCGGCCGGCCACGCCCTTCGTGCCGGCGGGTCCGTTCACAGCCCGCTGGGAGGGGGCGATCTCGGCCGACCTGCGTGGGGACTTCACCTTCCAGGCCCTCGCCCAGGGGGCCCTGAAGGTCTCCATCAACGGTGCCTTGGCACTCGAGGCCAAGGACACGGGTCCAGCCCTGGCGATTGGGCAGGCGGTTCGTCTGAACAAGGGGACAAACAGCCTCAAGGTGGAGTTCACCTCCCCGGCGGTGGGGGAGTCGATGGTCCGGCTGTTCTGGACCAACCGGGAGACCCCGCTCAGCACCCTTCCGCTGGCCCAGTTGTCCCATGAACCCACCGAGGCCTTGCGGCGCTCCGCGCTGCTGCACCAGGGACGGGATCTGTTCCTGGAGTTCCGCTGCGCCCGGTGTCACCAGACCCCGGGCTCCGTTCCGGAACTGTCGATGGATGCCCCGGAGTTCAATGGGATTGGATCGCGTCGACAGGCCGACTGGATGGCCGCCTGGATCCGGGATCCGCAGACCCATCGTGCGGGCACGCCGATGCCGGCGATGCTGTCCGGGGATGGAGCCGCTGCGGAGGCTGCCGCGATGGCGGCCTATCTGGGCTCCCTGAAGGGCGAGGCTCCCGCTGCGGCAGCCTCCGGCAACGTCGAGACCGGCAAGGCGCTGTTCGAGAAGCTCCACTGCGGGGCCTGCCATCCGTCACCGGGCACAACCGACCTCAAGCCGCATCAGGTGTCCCAGAAGGAGGTCAACGCGAAGTTCACCCCCGGCGCCCTCGCCGCCTTCCTGCAGAAACCCGAGCAGCACTTCCGGTGGATCCGGATGCCGAACTTCAAACTGACCGCGACCGAAGCCTCGGACCTCGCGGCCTATCTGGGTTCCGTTGCCGACCCGGCACCGGTAGTCGACACCGCCAAAGCGGGTCCAGACCGGGTGGAGCAGGGGAGGAAGCTGGTCGCATCGACCGGGTGCCTGAACTGCCATGCCCTCGACGGCGTGAAGAATGAATTCACCGCCAAGCCCCTGGTCCAGCTGGCGCCGGCGTCCTGGAACTCGGGATGTCTGGCCGAGGCACCCTCCGCCGGATCCAAGGCACCCCGGTACACCCTCAATGCCGATCAGCGGGCCGCCCTCCGGGCGTTTGGGGCGTCGGACCGAGCCTCGCTCGACCGCTCCACGACGGCCGACTTCCTCGAGCGCCAGTCGGTCCATCTGAACTGTCGGGAGTGCCATGGCCAGTTCGAGGGGTTCCCGGCCTGGGATCATCTTGTGGGCAAGCTGAAGCCCGAGTGGGCCACGCGGTTCATCCGGGGAGAAATCGCGGTGAAGCCCCGGTCCTGGGCCGAGTACCGCATGCCGGCGTTCCCGGCCTATGCGCAGGGACTGGGTGAGGGACTCTCCACCCTCGCGGGGCTGCCGCCGACGACCGCGCCCGATCCGGCGCCGTCCGACGCGGCCATGCTGGCCGAGGCAGGACGCAAGCTCGCCGGGGCCAACGGCGGCTTCGGTTGCATCAGCTGCCACAGCATCGGGGAATTCGGTGCCACCCAGGTCTTCGAAGCCCCAGGCATCAATCTCGCCACCAGCTTCGACCGCCTGCAACCCGACTACTTCCGACGCTGGCTCCGGGCGCCGACCACCATCGATCCGGCCAGCAAGATGCCCGTCTACTTCGACGAGGAGGGGCGAAGTCCGCTGCCGGAGATCCTGGGTGGCGACGGTCCGAAGACGGTCCAGGCCGTCTGGGAATACATGCGCCTCAAGGACGCCATGACGAAGCCGGAGTGAGTCGGGCAGGGGACGACAGCTCGGCGGGGAGTCCATTGCGGGACGGGTCCACCGGTTGACACCCCGGGGGACGCTCCATAGTTTGGTGAGGACATGAGCTCCTCCGTGACTGAATTCCCCTGCACCGAAACCACCTCCGCCTCCGTGGTGACGCTGACCGACGCCGCCGCCCGCCACATCGCGTCGATGCTGGCCGAGGACAAGGAGAACACTGGCAAGCCCCTGCGCGTCTACGTCGAGGCCGGTGGATGCTCGGGACTCCAGTACGGGATGACCTTCGACGAGCGCCGTGACGACGACATCACCGCCGAATTCCACGGGGTGTCCGTGGTGGTGGATCCCTTCAGCGCGAACTACATCCGGGGTGCGGTGATCGACTTCAGCGATGCGCTGACGGGCGGTGGGTTCAAGATCAACAACCCGAACGCCCAGAGCAGCTGTGGCTGTGGCAAGTCGTTCCACGCCTGACCGACGTTTCTGGAAGCGATTCGACGGCCGTCCCGCGGATGCGGTGCGGCCGTTGTCGTTTCCAGAGGGTTGAAAACGTGGTCTGTGCCCCGGGGCACTGGTAGCCTGCCCGGACGTGATGTCGCTGCCGTCCTCCAGGGGTGTGGGATCCGCCGTGCATGGGCGGTGGTTGACGGGGTTGCCCTGGATGGGTGCGGGTCTGTCCGGACTGATGGCGGCGCTGGCGTTTCCGCTTCCGGGGTGGTCGGGCCTGGCCTGGCTCTCGCCGGGTCTCCTGTTGCTCTCCATGCTGGGCGCGTCCCCGGGAGTTGCATTCCGGCTCGGGGCGTTCTCGGGACTGGTCCAGTTCCTCATCTCCCTCCGGTGGTTGCTCGCGATCCCGTTTCCTTCCGGGGCGATCGCCGCCTGGCTCTCCCTTTCCCTCTACTGTGCCCTGTACCCGGCACTCTGGACCCTGTGGGCCACCCTGTGGATCGGACGCTGGACCGGGGCATCCCGGGAGGGACCTGTGCCGTGGGGGCTGGCGGCCTCGAAACTGTCGGGACTCCCCACCATTCGACGCTCCCTCCTCTGGATGGGACTCGGGCTCGGTGCGGCGGGACTGGAAGTGATTCGGGGTCGGTTCCTCACCGGATTCCCCTGGAATTTCTGGGGCATCACCCAGTGGAGGAACCTGCCGCTGATCCAGATCGCCTCGGTCACCGGGATCTTCGGGGTGACGGCACTGGTCCACTGGGTCTCCCTCGGGGTTGCCGGCTCGGTCCTCCAGCTGATCCGCTCCACGCGGCAACGGACGTCCTGGATGTCGGACCTCCGGCTGCCCGTGCTCGTGCTGCTCCTGGTGCTGGCGTGGGGCGTGCGCCGTCTGTCGGTGCCTCGGACCTCCGGCGTGCCGGTTTCGCTCGCCCTGGTCCAGCCCAGCATCCCTCAGACACTCATCTGGGACGAGGGCGCCAATCCCGAACGGTTCGGCACGGTGTTCGCCCTCACCCGATCGGCCCTCGAGTCAAAACCCGACGTGCTGGTCTGGCCCGAGGGGTCGATGCCGGACATCACGCGGGGCCAGTTCGAGTCGGTGATCCGCGAGACTGCAATGGCTGGGGCGATGTGGGTGTTCGGGACCGGGTTCGGACGCGAGGTGGAGGGACGTCCCGAGCACTACAATGCCGCCCTCCTGGTCGATGCCCAGGGACGGGTGGTGGACCAGTACCTCAAGCGCCGTCTGGTGATCTTTGGGGAGTACATCCCGTTCGAGAACACGCTGCCCTTCATGCGATGGCTGACGCCGATCGGCAGCAGCTTCACCGCGGGCACCCGGGCGGCGGCGTTTCCGCTGGGTCCAGGCAAGCCGGTGGTGGCATCGCCGGTAATCTGCTTCGAGGACATGTTCCCGGAGACGACGCGGGACCATGTCTCTGACGACACTGGATTCCTGCTTGAGCTCACCAACAACGGATGGTTCGGCGAGGGCAGTGCCCAGTGGCAGCACACGGCGGGTGCTGTTTTCCGGGCGGTCGAGAATGGCATCACCCTCGTCCGCTGCGCCAACAATGGGCTCACCTGTCGGATCGAACCCAGTGGTCGCGTCGCGGACCTGTTCGCGAGGGACGGAAGCGTCTATGGGCCCGGGGTGTTACGGATCGAGGTCGCGGGCCGTCCCAAGGATCAGGAACCAACATGGTACCGCCGTCATGGCGACGTCTTCGGGATCACCTGTGCCGTCGTGGCCTTCCTCGGCATCGGCTCGGAGTTACTGCAGCGTCGACGCCAGACGGAGTCCAGAATGTCTGGAGCCTCTGCCTCGAACGGCGCCTAGGCGGTCGTCAGCTCAGGTGCCGACGAGTTCGCGGATCGGAGTGCCACCGTCGGTCAGCAGACGAGGACGTCCGGTCGGGTCGATGAATTCCGTGTTGGGCGCGATCCCGAGGAGGTGGAACACGGTCGCCGCGAAATCGCGGGGCCGGATGGGGCGGGAATTCGGATAGGCGCCGATCCGATCGCTCGACCCCACCACCTGTCCGCCGGGAATTCCAGCACCGGCGATCGCCATGGAGAAGCAGGCTCCCCAGTGGTCGCGTCCGCCGACGGCATTGATCTTGGGGGAGCGGCCGAACTCGCCGACGGCGATCACGAGGGTTTCGTCCAGGAGGCCGCGGTCGTGGAGATCGTCGACGAGCGTGGCGAAGGTCCGGTCAAACTGGGGACAGAGCACGTCGCGGACACGACCCGCATTGTTGGCGTGGGTGTCCCAGAGCGGACTCCCGGCGACCTCGGCCTTGCCCTCGCGGGGCCAGTTGACCTGGACCAGCCGGGTCCCGGCCTCGACGAGGCGCCGGGCCAGCAGGGCGCTCTGTCCAAACTTGTGGTCACCGTAGGCCCGTCGGAGCGCCGCTGATTCCCGCTCGAGCTCGAAGGCCCGTCGGCAGCCGTCGGAATGCAGCATCTGGAAGGCGCGCTGGTGGGACTGGTCCCAGGCCGTCGCCTGCTCGCTGCGGAGTCCGGCGGAGAAGTGGGAGTCGAGCTGCCGAAGGAGCGCCTGCCTGTCCTCGAGGCGGACCTCGGGGACGTCCTTGAGCCGGTTCAGTCCCTCGATGCGCACCGGAAGCTGGGTCGGGTCGCAGCGCATCACGACCGGATGCCACTTCGCCCCCATGAAGCCGCCATCCTGTCCGGGCCAGACGATGTTGCCGTCGTTGGCCATGATCTCTGGAAGGACCACGGACGACATCGGCGAACGGGTGCTCGGCTTCAGGGTCCCCACGGCCGCGGCGATGCTGGGCCAGTCGTCGGGGCTGGGCGGGACGTTCTCCGCCTTCGAGGCCGGTTCGTAGCCGGTGAGCATGAAGGCCCCGCTGGTCGAGTGAGCGTCGATCTCGGTGGTCATCGATCGGACGATCGACAGCCGGTGGGCCACCTTCGCGGTGTAGGGAAGGGTCTCGCTGAAGTGGATCCCTGGCACCCGGGTGGGGATGGAGCGGAAGGTATCGCGGATCTCGACCGGGGCGTCCGGCTTGGGGTCGAAGGTCTCGTGCTGCGGAGGACCGCCGCTCAGGAAGAGGAGGATGCAGGACTTGGCGCGTCCAAAGGAGGGGACGGCCGGGACGAGGCCCGAGGCGGAGCTTCCCGGCGAACCGAGCACCGTGGGCAGCGTCAGACCCAGCGCGCCAAGTCCCCCCACCCGGAGCCATTCCCGTCGGGAGATCGACGGACCAGTGCAGGAATGGGGTTGGGCGAGCATGCTTTGGATTGTGGGTCAACGATGGCCCCCAGACTTCGGGGGTTCAATGATGAAGACGGCGGGAGGATCAGGCGATTGACGCGCAGGCCGAGGCGCCGAGAGGGGGATTGGAAACGGTGGAGGGCGGAGGGACCCATGGCCCCCAGGAGCCTTCCTTCCCTCATCCCTCCCTGCGTTGCCGCTGGAGTCTCCCCACTCAGCGCCTCCTCAGCGAGAGCACCTTTTCCTGAAGATCCTTTGCGAGGAGCTTGCGGTCCGTTCCCGCGGGCTGGGCAGGGCCGAAGGCGATGCGGGTGCGGATCCAGTCCTGCGACAGCAGCTTCCAGAAATGCGGGAGGAAGGTGTCGTCGCGCCAGTAGGCCACATCGTCGGCCACCCGCCCCGAACTCACCTCGTAGTCGATCCCCACCGGGGCCACGGACCATCCGCCGTCGACCGCCGGCGCCAGCAGACTCGGTCGGAACGGCAGCACGCCGTCCCCTCCGCTGCTCGTGCCCTCGAGGAAGATCGCCAGTGGGACTCCCGACGACACCACCGGGTCGAACTGCTGGCTCACCTGCTTCAGGTCCTCCTTGCGCTCCCGCTTCAGGAACAGCGTTCCACCGCAGCTTGCCAGCGTCCCGAGGATCGGCCAGCCGCGGACCTCGGCCTTCGACACGAACACCACCGGAGCCGCGGCACCGAGCGTGACGATGTCGAGATACCCGAGATGGTTCGACCCATAGAGCGCGGCCACGGGAGGGGTTCCGACCGTCTCCACGGTGCAGCGCAGGATCCGGCACAGGCGTTTCGCGTGGCGATGGGTCCACTCCGCCCGGGCGCGGATGTCGACGCCCCCGGTCTCCCGGGGCTGCACAGTCCGCTTGAAGTCCTGGACGCTCGTGACGCTGAACCTCAGGAACTCGAGGAACCGGAGCGCGGTCCGGATGGGGCGTTGGGCCATCGGGAGGCGGAGTGGGCTATCAGCGGGGCTCGGATCCGGTCGCGGGACCCTTCAGGAGGCGGCGATGTTCACGAGCTTGCGGGGCACGACGATGACCTTGCGCACCGTCTTGCCCGCGAGGAAGGGCTGCACCTTCTCGGCCTGGAGCGCGGCGGCCTCGAGCTCGGCGTTGGTGGCGGCGATGGGGACGCGGATGACCTCGCGGAGCTTCCCATTGACCTGGACGGGAATCTCGAGGGAGTCCTCGACCAGAAGGGCGGGATCGAAGGCAGGCCAGGGGGCGTAGGTCAGCGACGGGCTGGCGGAACCCGCGGCGCGATGGAGCAGATCCCACAGCTCCTCGGCCAGATGCGGCGAGAACGGCGCGAGCAGCTGGAGGAAGGTGCGGAGCACCGACACAGGGCGGACCTCCCATCCGGTGGCCTCGTTCACGAAGATCATCATCGCCGAGATGGCGGTGTTGAACCGGAGTCCCTCGAGGTCCTCGGTCACCTTCTTGACGCAGGTGTGCAGGGCCTTGAGTTGGGCGGGCGTCGGGACCACATCCCGGACGATCGCCGCGGGCTTCAGGGCGGCGAGGAACTCCGCCACCCGGCCCGGTTCGACGGTGCACGACTGCTCGAACTCGGTCTCGGTCGCCTCGTCGATCATCAGGCGCCAGACCCGTCCGAGGAACTTGTACACCCCGGCCACACCCTGGGTGTTCCAGGGCTTCACGTCCTGGAGTGGGCCCATGAACATCTCGTAGAGACGGAAGGCGTCGGCCCCGAACTCCCGCAAGATGTCGTCGGGATTCACCACGTTGCCGCAGGACTTCGACATTTTCTGGTTGTCCTCGCCCAGGATCAGCCCTTGGTTCACCAGCTTGAAGAAGGGCTCAGGCGTCGAGACGTGTCCGAGATCGAACAGCACCTTGTGCCAGAACCGGGCGTAGAGCAGGTGTAGCACCGCGTGCTCGGTCCCGCCGACGTAGAGGTCGACACCGGGTGAGGGTTTCGGAGCTCCTGGCGGCAGCGGCACGGCACCGTTGGGGATCATCCAATAGGACTCCGCCGCGCGGCCCACGAGGTCCGAGGTGTTGCGGGCATCCAGATAGCGCAGGTAGTACCAGCAGCTTCCGGCCCACTGCGGCATGGTGTTCGTCTCACGCTGCGATCCGTCGGGCAGGTTCACCCAGTCGGTCGCCCGGGCCAGCGGAGGACGCCCGTCCGGCGTCGGCTTGTAGTCGTCGAGCGCCGGCGGCAGCACGGGCAGTACATCCTCGGAAAGCGCCTCGTGATATCGGCTCCCATCCGGAGCCGTTTTCCAGACGATCGGAAAGGGTTCACCCCAGTACCGCTGACGGCTGAAGCCCCAGTCGCGGAGCTTGTAGTTGATGGTCTTCCGGCCACGTCCAACCGACTCCAGCCATTCGGTGATCCGCTTCTTGGCCTCGGCGGTGGGCAGGCCGTCGAGAGATAGCTGTGGGCCTTTGGAATTCACGGCCGTGCCGGGGTCGGTGAACCCGCGCCACGGGGTTTTGGCGTCCGGTGGTTGGACGACCTGGACCACGGGCAGGCCGAACTTCTCGGCGAACTCGAGGTCGCGGGAGTCGTGGGCCGGGACGGCCATGATCGCGCCGGTGCCATAGCTGGCCAGGACGTAGTCGGCGATCCAGATCGGAACGCGCTCGCCGGTGACCGGGCTGATGGCGTGGGCACCGGTGAACGCGCCAGTCTTCTCCTTGGCGAGCTCGGTCCGCTCGAGGTCCGACTTCGAGGCGGCGAACTCACGGTACTTCCGGACGGTCTCGGCCTGTGCCGGGGTGGTGATGGACTGGACCAGCGGGTGCTCTGGGGAAAGGACGAGGTAGGTGGCTCCGAAGAGGGTGTCGGGCCGGGTGGTGAAGACCTGGATGCGGGTCCCTGCGGCGGCTTCGGCGACCTCGAACTCGACCAGAGCGCCCTCGCTTCGGCCGATCCAGTTCCGCTGCATCTCCTTCAGGGAGTCCGACCAGTCGATGGTGTCGAGGTCCTGCAGCAGCCGTTCGGCGTAGGCGGTGATGCGGAGG
>SXGQ01257199.1_pt1 | contig 24383 bp, 26 predicted proteins | sample 3178371 | NCBI WGS metagenome assembly SXGQ01 (sample SAMN11356859, study PRJNA531348) | freshwater metagenome | isolation source: freshwater sample F1-20 | place: China: Fuxian Lake, Yuxi | collected 2017-12-25 | reverse complement strand
GGCCAAGATCAGATCCACCAATTCCAATGTTGACAACATCTGTAATTTCCTTGCCCGTAGTTCCTTTCACCGAACCTGAACGAACATTATCTGCAAATGACAGGAACTGATCCTGATTTTCTTCAATCCCATTAATGGTCTTTGGTCTCAAATTCTTACTTCGTAACCAAATATGTCCAACCTGTCGATTCTGCGAAGAATTAATATTTTCTCCGCCAAACATTGAATTTACTTTATTTTGTAGCCCGATTTCTACGGCCAACTTGTGAAATTCCTTTAAAACTTTTTCAGTGATTCTTGACTTACTAAAATCAAAAGTTAAGTCACCTACCGACAAAATCAAATCTTTTCCTCTATTGGGATTTTTCTTGAACATTTTTGCAAGATTGAAATCGTCGCTTTTCTTTCCAAGTGCTTTAATTTTTGACCAAGATTTTGTTTTATTCAACACGCTTTTATTATACGCTTTCTAAATCTAGGCCTAAAAGAGCACTTAAAACTGTATCGGTTGGGATAGATCTTTCGTCATTCTTATCTGGATCTAATTGACTCAGAAATTCTAGTATTTTCGGTGTTTGAATATTGTTAAGCATAGATTCCAAAATAAAATCAAATTCATTTCTAGAGAAAAACTTTCCTGTTAAATTTGTATTAATCTTCTCTAGTAGTTTCTCAGCTTTAATTATGTCTACTTCTTGAAATTCCCAATCATTTTGCCAATGATTCAACATAAGACATGTTCTTATAACCATTGGAGATATACCTTTATTTATTAATTCGTGCACAAAAACTAAATTACCTTTGGATTTACTCATCTTACTTCCCTGATAAGAAACCATTCCCACATGGCAATAATTTGTTGCCAAATCCCCTAAACCTAAAGCTATTGCTTGTTCTTCACACATCGCGTGATGGGGAAAAATCAAATCTTTTCCACCGCCTTGAATATGAAGCGGTAGCTTTGCATATTTATTTGCTAAAGATATGCATTGGATATGCCAACCTGGCCTTCCTGTTCCAAATTCTCTATTCCAGCTAGGCTCATCTTCTTTTGATTCTTTCCAAACAATGGGATCAATTGCATTTAGTTTTCCTGGAGTATCAGTGTCACAGCCTCTTTCATTAGCAAGAGTGATCAATTCATGATCTTTCACATCTTTTACTAGTAATGATTTGTTGTCTTTTCTGGTTTGAAAATACCATTTAGTGCCTAATTGGTAGGTTAATTTACGCTTGATTGTTTTTTCTATTTCATCATTTATAGTGTCAATATTTTCTACCACGCCCACGAAATGATCTGGAGCCATGATGTTTAGTGCTTGCATATCTTTTCGATATATCTCTAATTGATCATCTACGATGCTAGTCCATTTTTTATCTGTTTTTCTTGATCTTTCGAATAATGGATCATCAATGTCAGTGACGTTTTGAACATAATTGACATTTTGCTTTGTAACTCGCATCGCTCGAATCATCAAATCAAAAGCTAAATATGTAAATGCGTGTCCTAAATGAGCTGAATCGTAAGGGGTGATTCCACAAACATATATTTGAATTGGTTCTGCTTGTTTTGGAATAAGATTTATTCTTTGTGTTTTTGAGTCAAATATCCTCAAAGAGTGATTTTCTAAACCCGCAACCTCAATATTTGAAGGATTGACGGTCCAAGATCTCATTGCTCCATCTTACGCGACCAAGACAACATTAATTAAAAAATAGGCCAAGGTACCGCAGGCCACTGGTCTCCGGGGCGGGGAAATAATTGATTTTTTAGCAATTCCTGAGTTCTTTGTATCCCTTGCTTTATTTCAGTACTCAATAAGTATTCAAAATTACCTTTTTCCCATTTTTCAAGTGTCATTAGTGCAGATGTTAAAAAATCGTTATCTGCATCGTTAAATTTTTGTCCGATCCATCCCCATAAAACAGTTCTGATCTTTGGCTCCTCATGCCAAGTTACTCCGTGATCAATGGCCCAATTTCGTTCATTCTTATCAGTTAAAAGGTGTCCACCTTTTCTGTCTGCGTTATTTATTACTAAATCAAATAGGCACAAGTTTCTGAGTTGCTGGGTGTCTTTATGTGCCAGGGTAATAAGTTTATTGAGCTCGTCATAGCCCTGTAAAACTTTGAGATATTCCTTAGGGATTTCTTCTGGGCTTTTAACAATTACCAAATCATTATCGATTTCTTCAATCCATTCCTGTGCCAATAACTGTCCGATACCTTCTAAATCTCTTAACACCGTTGGTGGGACCATATTAAGTCCCAATTCCTGATCGAATAGAAACGTTGCATACTCTCGATTATTTAAATCCCGATTTGGAAAATCCCATAACGGCCTTATTGAAACTGTAGGTTTAATTATTGCCTCAACAGTGTTATTTTCTTTAGTAAACGAAACTTTGATAGCTCCATTGGAAGAATCTGGAATTAATCCTTCAATATCAACAATTCCATGTTGCAAAACTTCCAAAGATTGCATGAAATTTATCTTTTGTAACCATTGGCCCGAGCACAAATGTGTCCTCTTTGGCCAAGTGGTTCCTGACAAAATGGACAAACTTGTCTACCTGCTGAAACTAGACGTCTGCCTCTTTCGGCAAAGTTTCGTCCTTCTTGTGGGCTTATGTGTATCCGAAGAACATCGGGACCTTCTGTTGCTTCACTATCTATTTCAGGCACCGTTTCACTTGTATCGGCATGTGCTTCAATGATTAATTTATTCTTTAACATGCTCCAACCTAAACTCATGATTCCAACGCGAAACTCTTCAGTAATTGGTGAGTCAAGTGGTTCAAGATCCAATTTATCCACATCAAAGTTTTTTGGAATATTTGCTGAATTGGAGTTTTCTGACATTATTTGATTTAAAAGTGTGTCAATTCTTTCTGACAATATTGCAACCTGCGACTTTTCTACAATGACGCTAATTAAATTTTCACCAGTCTTGACTTGAAGAAAAAATATTCTCTCCCCAGGTTGGCCGATTGTTCCAGAAACGAATCTATCGGGATTTAGATGAGCTATTACTCTTCTCACTAACCTGCTCCCCCACCAAGATCACTACCTTTTTTCACCTTAGTTTTCTTTTTCTCTTTTATTTCAACGCGATTATTTACACTCACCACTTGGCAGTTACTATCACTGATTTTTACTAATGATATTGAACAGGGATCGATAATAATTCTTTGAAAGTTATCAAGATGAATTCCTAAACAATCTGCAATGAAAGATCGAATAGGATCTCCATGAGAAACAATGAGAACATTATCATCAGCTTTTAAACCTTTAATGACTTCAGTAATTGTTGATTTAAACCTATTCAACATATCCACCATTTTTTCACCATCTGGAAATTCAACTTGACTTGGTCGATCTTGAATGACTTTCCATAATGGTTTTTTTCGCAAAGATGAAAGCTTTTTATTAGACCAATTTCCATAATCACACTCGTTTATTCCTGAGTGAATTAATGGTTTTACTCCAACATCTAATTGCTTAGCTATAATTTTAGCTGTTTGTTGACATCTTTCCATGGGACTTACAATTATTTTTTTGAAATTTATGTTTTTCAGTTTCTGTGCAACAATTCCTGCTTGCTCTAGTCCAACTTCATCAAGTGAAATTCCCTTAGTTCTGCCAGCCAAAATACCTTTGGCGTTCGCAGAAGTTCTTCCATGTCTCACAAGATATATCGAAGTCACAAAATCATTCTAGACGTTGGAGATTATTCCGCCATTTAGTAAACCTAAAATGACTAAAGATAAGACAATTCGATAGATGACAAAAGACCTTAAGCTATGACTGCCCAGCCATTTAATTAGCCAGGCAATGCTCAAATATCCGACAATGAACGAAATTAGTGTCGCAAAAATCGTCTGAGCCCACCCTGAAGGATTATCATTTGATATTCCTACGGCTTCATAAATCCCTGATAAAACAATTGCTGGAACGCTGAGCAGGAAAGAGAATCTGGCGGCAGATGCCCTATCAATTCCAAAAAATCTAGAAGCAGTAATTGTCACCCCTGATCTACTAAAGCCAGGAATCAAGGCAAACGCTTGAGCTACACCTATCACAAATATTTTTGATCTTGATAATTGATCAATTTTTGTATTTGTTTTACCGTATGTATCAATAACGAACATAACAATTGAAAAAAATAACATCACTATAGCAACAAGGTAAAGGCTACGTGCTTGGTTTCGAATAAAATCTTGACCAAAATAACCTGCCACAATTATTGGAATTGTAGCCAGACCTATTGAAATTCCCATTTTAAAGTCTGAATTTCTATGCTCTTTATTTAGAATTCCTTTAACTGTGCTGGTAGTGATGTTAAGCAAATCTTTATAAAAATAAAGTAAGACTGAAAGTATTGTTCCTATTTGTATAACAGCAGTAAAAGATGCTCCAGGGTCAGTTTGACCTGTGAGCGCTGGAAGGATTCGCAAGTGAGCACTCGATGAAATAGGTAAAAATTCGGTAATACCTTGCACAACTCCCATCAGGCTAGCCAGCCACCACGACACGGTTTGTCCCCTAACACTTTGTTAAAAATGGCGGAAAAGAGTTGATTAATTGAATTATTGCAATAACCTCACAATATGCGTATGCGACTACTGGGTAATTCAGGACACGAAGTTTCATCGTTGGCTCTAGGAACTATGACTTGGGGCCGAGATACCGACGAACCTGAGGCCCGTGCTCAATTTAAAGCATTTATTGATGCGGGAGGAAATTTCATTGACACTGCTGATTCATATGCACAAGGTGTCTCAGAAGAACTAGTTGGCCAAATCGTTGCCGAAGTTGGTAATCGAGATGCAATATTTATTGCCACCAAAGCTGTCAAAGTTGGACTACCAAGGATGTATAACGCCAGTGCCAGTCACATTACAAACGCACTTAATGGTTCTTTAACAAGACTAGGTGTTGATTATATTGATTTATGGCAAATGCATGGCTTTGATCCTTTAACGCCAATAGAAGAAACCTTAAGAGCGGTAGAAGTTTTATTCAAGCAAGGAAAATTTAGGTACTTTGGAATTTCAAATTATGCTGCTTGGCAAACTGCTTTAGTAATCTCCCAATGCAAAGAGATGGGCATTCCCTTTGTCTCGACACAACATGAGTATTCACTTCTTGCGCGTGGTGTTGAAAGAGAATTAATCCCCTTGTTAGTGAATCAAACAAAATCACTTTTAGCCTGGTCACCACTTGGTAGAGGTGTATTAACTGGAAAGTACCGCTACGGAACCCCTGTTGATTCACGAGCTGCATCAAAACATTTTGCAGAGTTTATTCAAGAACATCTCACTGAGGAAAAATCTCGTATTGTTGATGCTTTAGTAACTGCTGCAGACGGAATTGGTCGAACACCTTCAGAAACTGCCATTGCTTGGCTAAGAGACAAAGTAGGTGTAACAAGCGTAATTTTGGGAGCAAGAAATATTGCGCAACTTAAGATCTTGCTTGCAGCAGATAATTTAGTGCTTCCGGAGGAAATAATTCGAGCTCTTTCCGACGTTTCTGCGCCACATTCGTCTTATCCCGAGTCAGGATGGGCTCAACTCTCAAAAGAGAAGGGTATCTAATTTTGTATAGCTCTTGGGAAATTAGAGAAGTTCCATTGCCATCTCGTGTATCAAGAGTTGAGGCAAGAGAGTTATTAACAGAATTAGCTGAGTATGGAAGATGGGAATTGGTCAGAACTCGAATATATCCAAATGGCGTTAAAAGAATGTGGGTGAAAAAAAGAATTCAGAAAGTAGAAAGAACCTAAAGTGTCTTTATGAATCTGTGCATTGTTCTTGCTCCAAATTGAAGTGATGATATTGGAATTCTTTCATCGTGGCCATGAAACAAACTTGTAAAATCTAAATCGTTTGGTAACAACAAAGGAGTAAAGCCATAACCTTTTATTCCGAATTTAGACATGGCTTTAGCATCTGTTCCTCCCGATAACATATAGGGAACGACTTTTGCCCCAGGATCCTCAGCAGATAATGAATCAATCATTGAATCAACAATTGCTGTTTTAAAGGGTGCTTCCAACGCAACATCAAATGTTTCTGCTTCAACTAATATGTCATCACCCACGATATTTCGGATGTCATCCACAAAATTTTCTTGTTCCCCGGGGAGAAATCTTCCATCAACATAAGCTGTTGCTTCTCCTGGTATTACGTTAACTTTGTATCCGGCATTAATCATGGTTGGATTTGCGGTGTTGGACAAAGTTGCAGAGACCAGTTTGGACAAGTTTCCTAATAAGGAAACTATTTTTTCAGGATCATTTGGGTCAAATGTTGTGCCATAGGCTTTAGCTGTTTCATCAAGTAGTGTCCTAACTGATTCCCTTATGGTTACCGGAAATCTATGATTACTTAAATTATCTATTGCTTTGGAGATCTTGGAAATGGCATTTTCGTTATTTATCATCGACCCGTGACCGGCTTTACCCTTGGAAGTTAATTTCATCCAAGCAATACCTTTTTGGGATGTTTCTATCAAATAAAGTCTTACTCCATTGCTCAAAGTGTGGGAAAAACCTCCAACTTCTCCTACCGCTTCTGTAACATTTTCAAAATATTCAGGATAGTTCTTGGTTACAAAATGGCTTCCTAATGCTCCTCCGGCTTCTTCATCGGCGAAGAACATTAGTGAAATATTTCTTTTAGGTTTCCATCCACTTTTTATTAGTACATAAATGCTAGATAAAATCATGGCGTTGCCGTTTTTCATATCAACAGCACCTCTACCCCAGATAGTGTCATTTTCAATAATTCCCTCAAAGGCAGGTTTTGACCACTGATTCAATTCAACTGGCACAACATCTAAATGGCCATGAAGAACTATTCCCGGTAGAGATTTTTCTGTACCGTCAATCTGAGCAATAATTGAGGACCTATTGTGATCTGGTCCGACAATTTTGTATGAAATATTAAGGTCATCAAGTATGTGGGCAATATATTCTGCTGCTTTTGACTCACCATTACTTTTATTATTACCAAAGTTGGTGGTATCAAATTTAATTAGATCTTGACAATATTGAACTACTCTTGTTTCTAAGTCAGAAATATTTGTCATGATAGAACCATATTGCCTACCTGATGCTCTTGCAGTTGTTACAGGTACGCATTGTTATCGTTAAAGTCGGCAAGTCCGGATGGCGGAATAGGTAGACGCGCTAGCTTGAGGTGCTAGTCCCTTAACGGGGATGGGGGTTCAAGTCCCCCTTCGGACACTTAAATTAAGAATTGTAAGCCAATTGCTGTTGCTACTACTAAGAACCATCCTAAAGTTAGAAAACCGGTGAAAGGCACAAGCATTCTCAAAGTGCTATTTCGAGATGCTTTTAGTAAATCTCGTGTGGTTAAGAAAAATATTGGCACGGTCATTCCCCACACGACTATGCAATAAGGACATAGTATTTCAATCACATAAATACTTTGGAATGCTAACCAGGATACAAAAACAGTTGCTAGTCCACCGACTATTGCAATAATTTGTAGCATCCACTTAAAAACATGCCCATTTAGCAGTATAAAAACACCAATTAGGGCCAGAATTGGAAAACTTGAAACTCCAATTAAGCTATTTGGAAAACCAAAAATAGAGGCTTGACTTGTTTTTACAATGTTGCCACAAGCCAGAATAGAATTTACGTTACAACTAGAAATATAGTTAGGATCCTCTAATAACTTTATTTTATCTACAGTTAAGGTGAACGAGGAAAACCAACCAACAATTCCTCCACCAAAAAGAAGCCATCCTAGAGTCTTACTTGCAATTTTGTTTGTCATTCAATTACTCCCATGTGCGCAAGTGCTAACTTTAATAATTTTGCCTGTCCACCAGTCATTTCATCTGAAACTTTCAAACTTTGTGCTTCATCAGGATTTAACCACACTAAATCAAGTGCATTTTGACTGGGACGACAATCACCTTTCACAACTACAACAAAAGCTAGGCTTACAGCATGTTGCCTTGGATCATGAAAACCAGAAACTGATGGATCTGGGAAGTATTCAACAATGGTAAAAGGGGTTGGAGATGGAGAAATTTGTGGAAGAGCAGTTGATCCTAAATCTTTTTCCAGATGTCGAACCAATGCATTTCTAACTCTTTCCCCGTATAAAACTCGACCAGAGACCATAGCGCGACTTATTGATCCATCTGGCATACCTTTTAGTAATAAACCAATTTGTGTGACATTGCCAAGTTCATCAACGCGAACTGGTATTGCATCTATATAAAGAATGGGAAGTCTGTCTCGAACAAATTCAATTTGTTCATCACTTAACCACGAACCTCGTTCATCAGTTTCGTTAATTAAACTCACTTAAACCTCCTAAACAACATTCTAGGCTTTTGTTCAAAGTCTGCAATTAAAGACATCAATGAAGTACAGCAACTGATGAAAACTAGGCCAAGATATCGGTTAAGTTAAGACCTATGGCCGGTCAGATGTTTCAAAACGTTCCAACAAGTATTTCTCTTGCTATTTGGGGCACAGCTTTTGTCCAAGGTCGTGAGACCCTGGAAAGAGCTGTTGATTGTCTATCCGATGCCCCTAGAACTGTCTCAACAATTCTAGGAATAGAAAATTTAGCTATTTTTTTATCCCAGTTAAGAAAAAATGGGTGTGTAGCATTAAGGGCACATTTTCCAGTTACCGGAAATATGGATTCGATTATCGGCACAGATCAATTTGTTGATAGCGCCCTTGAATTGGGCCACATTGTGACAACTTTTGGTGGTGAAATCTTGGGGATTCATGAAGAAGCAAATCACTGGGTTGCCACTAACAGATTAAAGGAACCAGTTGCATTAGTTAATAGTTGGCAAGATATGGATAAACAACTATCTAATCTATTGCATGAGACAAGTGAAGAAATTGAAGCTTTTGATTTAGTTCATGATAATCAAGAAGCTCACGATTTTTTAATTGATCTTGAACATGATATTTCAATTCAAGTTTATCCAGATGATCAACCAAGTAGGGTAACTTTTTTGTTGGGTAGATTATTAAGAGTTCTAGCAATTACTGAATTTGCTCTGGAAAATGAGATAAATTCATTCAGTGCCACAAAGCAATCAATGTGGTCAACTCCAATTTCAGATTTAAATAGAACTTGTAGACAAGGACTCTCTGCGGTAGTTAATTATGGTTTAGTCGGGAAAAATTAGGCACCCATCGAGTGATATCCACCATCAACGTGGATGATTTCACCAGATGTTGCAGGAAACCAATCTGAAAGAAGAGCTACTACCGCTTTTGCAGATGGCACTGGATCAGATATTTTCCAACCAAGTGGAGATCTTGCTGCCCAAGCTTCTTCAAATTTTTCAAATCCAGGTATATGTTTTGCTGCCACCGTGTTAAGTGGGCCAGCTGCAATTAAGTTGACTCTTATATTTTTTGGACCAAGATGACGAGCTAAGTAACGAGATGTTGATTCAAGAGCAGCTTTAGCAACTCCCATCCAGTCATATTGTGGCCATGAAATTTTTGCATCAAAGTCTAATCCAACGATGCTTCCCCCATTTGGCATTAATTCAATGCAAGCCATAGACAGTGATTTAAATGAATAAGCAGAAACATGTAAAGCAGTTGCCACATCTGGCCATTCTGTTTGCAAAAAATTTCCACCAAGTGCACTTTGAGGAGCAAAACCTATTGCGTGAACCACACCATCTATTGAAGTTGCATGTTTTTTAATTTCAGTTGAAAGATTTGCTAAATTTTCGTCATTTGTCACATCTAGTTCAATAATTTCTGCTAACTTTGGCAATCTTGCATTTGCTCTTTGCGTTGCACCCATTGCCTTACCAAAAGATGTGAGTAAAACAGTTCCACCTTCTTCTTGGATAATCTTTGCAACCGAAAATGCAATGGAATGATCCGTTAAAACACCAGTTACTAAAATTGTTTTTCCTGCCATTATTCCCATTTTTAATGTCCCATTCCTAATCCACCATCAACTGGAATAACAGCACCGGTTATGTATGAAGCATCATCAGAAGCTAAAAATCTAACAACTCCAGCAATTTCACTTGCACTTGCAGTGCGTCCAAGCGGGGTACTCGAAGTAATCATGTCTTTTCTGTCTTGTTCTAAGTTTTGTGTCATTTCTGTGTCGACATATCCTGGAGCAACAACATTAACTGTGACACCCCTACTCCCAACTTCACGAGCTAAAGATCGTGCAGCACCAATTAGTCCTGCCTTAGTGCTGGCATAAACCATTTGTCCTGGAGATCCCAGCATTCCAACAACAGATCCTATAAAAATAATTCTTCCCTTTCGATTCTTTATCATTGATTTCACACTTCTTCTAGCAACACGGATTGATCCCATTAAATTAGTATTGATAATCTTTTCCATATCAACATCTTCTAATCTCATTGCTAAAGAATCTTTATTTGTTCCAGCATTTATAACAACAACTTCTAAGGCCCCTAAATTATTTTCAATTTCATCTATGGCTGCATCTACACTTTTGCTGTCTGTTACATCAGCCTTAACCATGTAGAAGTCTTTGGTGGGTTTTTGTTCTCGGTAAGAGATGGCAACTTTAAAGCCGTCTTGGTGGAAGCGCTCTGCAATAGCTAAACCAATTCCCCGATTTCCGCCCGTGACAAATACTGTTCCCTTTGTAGACATACCTTGTAACTTACCTCGTGAACGTCCAATTACTGATTTCTAGCCCGCTTACGACGCATTCTAAATCGCTAAAAAGTAACGTTTAGCGTAGCGTTAGGGATGACGACACAGACCTGGGAGACAAATGGCGGACAAAGAACAACCCCCTGTTTACCCGATTACTTCTGTACCTACGGGGCTAAGTTTTGACCAAGCGGGCAGAAAAAAGCGCTACTTGATTTCAATGAGTTTGAGAACAATTTGTTTTGTTGGAGCAATTTTTGCGTCTGGAAATCTTCGATGGGCATTAATATTTGGGGCAATTTTTTTGCCATACATCGCCGTAGTTATCGCTAATGCAGGTCGTGAAAACTTTTTTATGAATGCAAATCCAGAATCTCCCGCTAGAAAACTTGAATCTGGGTCAGCTCAATAAGACAATTCAAGTATTGTTGGTTACAAGATGTTTAAAAATCTAACTAAGCCAAAATGGGTCTTACTAACGATAGTTATTGGATTTCTAATTTTTTTGTTCATTAGGCTCTCAGATTGGCAATTTGATCGCTACAACCAAAGAATTTTGAACAATGAAACTACTTCACTCTCACTACTAGCTGAACCTAAACTTGTAGAAAATGTTGATCAGCTAAACGAACTGATTGATTGGCAAAGAGTCTCACTAAATGGCACATTTATAGATAAAGAATCAAGGTTAATCAGAAGACAATATTTAGAAAGTAACCTTGGCTTTTATGTCATTACCCCTTTCGTGACAGATACTCAGCTCAAAATTCTTATAAATAGAGGTTGGATTCCAATTGGAGAATCTGCCAGTGTTGTTCAAAACATTCCACCTGCTCCGACAGGAAATATTAAGATAACAGGTCATATTCAAAGCTACGATAAGTCAAAAATTAACCCGAGTGATCTTCCCGAGAATCAGATGAATTTTTTACAAAGTAGTTACTTTAATGACTTATCCAATACTAACAAATATATTCAGTTAGAATCATCAAATCTATTTGAAAGTGATGTTATTCCAATTCCTTTGCCTGTGATTAGTAACGGACCACATTTAAGCTATGCCATTCAATGGATTCTTTTTGCTCTATTGTTGCCAATTGGTTGGTATGTGCTACTAAAAAATGAGCAGAAATAGTTTAAATCTGTTTGTTGTAGAGATCAGCATAAACAGTATTACTTCTCAACAAACCATCATGACTTCCAATTGCAAGTATTTTTCCATCTTTGATAACTGCAATCTGGTCTGCGTTAATGATTGTTGAAAGGCGATGTGCAATGACTACTGAAGTTCGTCCCTGTAAAACTGTTGCTAATGCTTTTTGGACAGCGGCTTCATTTTCGTTATCAAGGTGGGCAGTTGCTTCGTCTAAAATAACTATTTTTGGTTGTTTCAAGAACACTCTGGCAATGGCAATTCTTTGTTTTTCTCCGCCACTAAGTCTGTATCCTCGATCCCCCACAATTGTATTTAATTTATCGGGTAAGGACTCGACGAAGTCAGCAATCTGAGCACCCTTGAGTGCTTGCCATATTTCTTGCTCGTTTGCATCTTGATTTGCATATAAGAGATTATTTCTTATTGAATCGTGAAAAAGATGTGAATCTTGTGTTACTACACCGACATTGCTTCTTATTTCTTTTCGTAATACTTTCTTGATATCTACGCCACCGATGAGAACTTGCCCACTTGTTGGGTCATAAAGTCGAGATATAAGTTGTGAAATTGTGGTTTTACCACTTCCACTTGGGCCAACTAAGGCAAGCATTGTTCCAGCTTTCACAGTGAAAGAAATATTTTCTAATGTTGGTAAATTCGTTTCAATCTCATTGTTTCCATCTCCTGCCAACTCAAGTGATTCAATTCCAACTTCAGCTTTAGTTGGATATGAGAAATTTACATGTTTGAATTCGATATCTAAATGATTTTTTGTGATATTCAAGGAATCCTCAGAATCTTTCACTAATGGCTCAAGATCAAGGACTTCAAAAACTCTTTCAAATGAAACAAATGCTGTCATAACATCTACTCGAACATTAGACAATGCAGTCAATGGCCCATAAAGTCGTGCTAAAAGTGCTGTTAGTGCTAAAAGTGTTCCAAGTGTCATAACACCGGAAATAACCAAGGAACCACCAAATCCGTAAACAATTGCTGTGGCAATTGTTGCAACAGTTGTCAATCCGACAAAAAATACTGTGTTTGTCATTGCAATTCGAATTCCAATATCTCTTACTCTTGAAGCTTTTTTAAAGAAACTACTTCCTTCAACAGCGGGATCTCCGAAGAGTTTGACTAAAAGTGCACCTGAAACATTGAACCTTTCAGTCATAGTTTGACTCATCTCAGAGTTTAATGTCATTTGCTCTCGAGATAAAGCTTGAACTTTCTTGCCCATCCATTTAGCTGGAATCAGAAATAATGGCAGCAAAATCAATGAAGTCAAAGTTATTTGCCAAGAAAGAAATATCATTGTGGCAAGTACAATTACGAGACTAATCCCGTTTGAAATTATGCTGGTTAATGTTGAAGTAAATGCTTGTTGTGCACCCATTACATCGCCATTGATTCGAGAAATTAATGATCCTGTTTGAGTGCGGGTAAAAAATGCTATTGGTTGTGATTGCACATGCTCAAAAACTTGAGATCGAAGCGTTAAGATTAAACCTTCTCCAATTTTTGAACTAAAAAGTCGAGTGACGATAGTTAATCCAGCAGAGATAAGCGCCAGAATTGCTACTAAAATTGCTGTGACGATAACTACATTTCTATCCCCAGCACTTATACCTTGGTCAATAATTCTTTTGAACAGTAAAGGCTGCGCGACTACTAGAAGCGCATCCACGATTACAACAAGGATTAGAAAAATGATGTCAGATCTTAAAGGTTTGGCATAACTGATGACACGTCTGAATGTGTCATTTTTGAGGGAGCGTTTTTTTAAACTAGCATCCCTTGTTAAGGAACGATAAGTTTCCCACATTTGCATTTGACTCATTATTAAACAAGTCTAGTCTTACAAAAAAATTCTTTAAAGATTGAATCCCAATGCTCGAAGCATTTGGCGACCTTCATCAGTAATTTTGTCTGGTCCCCAAGGTGGCATCCAAACCCAATTAATTTTGAAATCAGTAACAATTCCATTTAAGGCAGCTTTGGTTTGATCTTCAATCACATCTGTTAACGGACAAGCCGCAGAGGTCAAAGTCATATCAATGATTGCTGAACCGTCATCCTTAACTTCAACACCATAAATTAATCCCAAATCAACAACATTTATACCCAGTTCTGGATCAACAACATCGTGTAATGCTTCAAACACATTTTCAGATGAAGCTTTGGTATCAGTTGACACTATTTTTCTCCTCTAGCTCTAATAATTGCATCTTTGGCTGCCATCCATGACAAGAGGGCACACTTAATTCTGGCTGGATATTGTGCCACCCCGATCATAGAAATTCCATCTCCTAGTAAGTCCTCACTCGGTTCAAAAATTCCTTTGCTTTGCATCATGGCCAAAAATTCGCCACTTGTTTTATCAAAATTCTCTAAAGAATTGCCATCAACTTGCTCAAACATGATACTTGCCGAAGCCTGGCTGATTGAGCAACCTGTCGATTCATAAGAAATTTTTTCAATCTTTTGTTTATCATCAGTCAGTTGCACTCTCACCGTAATCTCATCTCCACATGTCGGGTTAACGTGATGAGATTCACCTTGAAAAGGATCTTTTAATCCTTTACCACGCGGTGATTTGTAGTGATCAAGAATAACTTCTTGGTACATATTAGTTAAATTCATTATTTTTTTCCAAAAAATCTAAAAACTTCATCGATTCCTTCTAGTAACGCATGTATATCTGAATCATCATTATAAATATAAGTACTTGCTCTTGTTGTTGATTGGACTTTTAATTTATCCATAATCGGTCTTGCACAATGATTTCCTACACGCACAGCAATTCCCATGTCATCTAAAACTTGGCCAACATCATGAGGATGTAGTCCATCAAGAGCAAAAGAAACTGTGCTTCCTCGGTCCCTGTCATCAACTGGACCATAAATTGTGACACCTTTTATTTCTTTTAATCCATCAAGCATCAACTTTGTTAAATGTCTTTCATGGTTATGAACATTTTCCATGCCTATTTTTTGCAAGTATTCGACAGCAGCCCCTAATCCAACTGCTTCTGCAGCTGGTGGTGTACCTGCCTCAAATTTCTTAGGAGCTTTCGCGAAAGTTGATTTTGACATTGTTACGGTTTCAATCATGGATCCACCGCTTATAAATGGTGGCATGATTTCTAGTAATTCCTCTGTTGCACCTAATAAACCAATTCCTAACGGTCCTAGCATTTTATGGCCAGACCAAGCAATAGCATCTGCTCCTAATTTATGAAAGTCAACTGGAATGTGTGGAACAGATTGACAAGCATCCACAAATAGAAAAGCTCCCACAGATTTACTAGCTTTAGATATCAAATCTAGATCTGTTATGGAACCCAAGACATTACTCATGTGTGAAATTGCAACTATTTTTGTGCGAGAATTAATTAGTGAATCAATTTTTGAATAATCAAGTACACCCTCATCGGTGATAGGAATCCACTTTAGAACAGCACCCGTTTTCAAACACAATTCTTGCCATGGCACAAGATTGGCATGATGTTCTAACTCAGTGACTAAAATTTCATCTCCAGGTTTGAGGATTAATCTTTTATCTATAGTTGGGTCATTTTTTGATTTTAAAGTGGCGTTTAAAAAAGAATACGAAAGCAAATTTAAGGATTCAGTGGCATTTTTTGTAAATACTATTTCATTTGGTTTTAAGTTAACAAAATTAGCAATTACCTCTCGTGCATGTTCATGTGCATCTGTGGCAAGCTCTGCCAAATAATAAGCTCCACGGTGGACTCCGGAATTTATTGTTTCGTAGAAATTATTCTGAGCATCAATAACAACTTGAGGTTTTTGCGATGTGGCAGCACTATCTAAGTAGATAAGTTTACGATTGTTTCTAACTTCTCTTGATAGGATTGGAAAATCAAGTTGGATCTGCTTAATATCCAACTTGAATTTAGAATCTGTTAAAGTCATGCCCCTACTGTCGCCTTAGAGAATTTCACATATCCATTTGTTTCTAATTCTTCGGCTAATTCTTGCCCACCTGTTGCAACAACTCTGCCGTCAACAAAAACACTCACTTTGTCAGGTTTTACATAACGAAGAATTCGAGTGTAATGCGTAATTAATAACACACCTGTGTTGTTTTTAGCCACAGTTCTATTGATTCCTTCAGAAACAATTCTCAGCGCATCTACGTCTAAACCTGAATCAGTTTCGTCGAGAATTGCTATTTTTGGTTTCATTAATTCCAGTTGTAAAATTTCATGTCGTTTCTTTTCTCCACCTGAGAAACCTTCATTGACATTTCTTTCGGAAAAAGTTGGATCCATGCCAATTTCTTTCATGGCACCATTCATTTCCTTAATCCACTCACGTAATTTAGGTGCTTCCCCGCGCAAAGCTGTAATAGAAGTTCTTAGGAAGTTACTTACAGAAACTCCTGGAATTTCAACTGGATATTGCATTGCTAAGAAAAGACCAGCTTTTGCTCTTTCATCCACCGACATATCTAAAATATCTTGACCATCAAGAGTTACTGTTCCTGAAGCTATTTCATATTTTGGATGTCCGGCAACGGCATATGCCAAAGTCGATTTTCCTGAACCATTTGGTCCCATGATGGCATGTGTTTGACCTGAACTAATTGTTAAATCAACACCTTTAAGAATTTCCTTGACTCCATCATCTGTTGTAACTGTGACATGAAGATCTTTGATAACTAATTCAGACATTATTTTTCCTTTTCTTATATTCCAACTGAAACGCTGGCGTCATCGCCATCGCCTTCTACCTGCACTGCAAATACTTCAATTGCACTTGTTGCTGGTGGAGTTTTTGGTTCCCCAGTTTGCAAGTTAAATTCTGAACCGTGTAAAAAGCATTCAATGCCTTCGTCTGTAACTGTTCCCTCACTTAAAGACACTGCGGCGTGAGAGCACTCATCTGAAACAGCATAAAAACCTTGTTTATTTCTAACTAAACAAACAGTTTCGCCATTTAAATCTATTGCTTTAGCAGATCCAATTTGAAAGTCTGACACTTTTCCAACCTTGTTCCAAGTTGTCATTGGTGACCTCTTTCAATGGCAGCATTTAGTCTCTGGTTTAGCTTCTCCTTTAGATCTGGGTGGGTAAATTCACCAAAAATTCCTGAAAAGAAACCTTCAATAACTAATTGTCTGGCTGTGGGTTCATCAATACCTCGAGACATTAGATAAAACAATTGATCGTCATCTAAACGACCAGTAACACTTGCGTGTCCTGCTTTTTCTACTTGTCCTGTTTCAATTTCAAGATTTGGTACAGAATCTGCTCTGGCCCCACTATCTAATAATAAATTTCGGTTCATTTCATAAGTGTTTGTTCCAGTAGCGATCTTTCGAATCATTACATCGCCTACCCAAACAATGTGACTGCCTTTACCTTGTGCGCCACCTCTATACAAAACATTGCTCTTACAATCTTTCATATTGTGATCGACAAAAACTCTATTTTCAAAGTATTGTCCTTGAGTTGCTAGATAAACTCCTAAAAGTTCAACTGCTCCATGATTTCCGGAGAATTTGGCACGTGGGTTATAACGCAAGATGTCTCCACCTAGTTGCACAACTAATGATCTAACATTTGCATCTTTGTCAATTACAAATTGATGTTCACTTACCAGGACACCTTTTCGGTCTAGATCGCATACGTTAATAAAATCAAGATTTGAACCAGGTTCAGCAATGATTTCGCAATTGATTCCAGCAAATCCTGATCCAGTTTGCTCTAATACCACTGTTGAATTAGAGAAGTTTTTAGCATTGATGATTATGTGACCAAATTGAACACCTGGTTTCAAATCAATCTTGATCCACGTTAATTCTTTTGTCTCTAGTTCTTTTGGTATCTCTATGACCAAAGCTTTTGCCCACAGAGCTTGCGTTCTTGCGCCAATTCGATCTGTTGCCAAAAACTTTGTCTTTACTTCTTCACGAGTTAATACTTTTGAAATAACTCCTTGAGCTACGACAATCTCATAGTTAATATCTTGAGTTGCAACAGCATCACTGTGGAGATTGCCAATTCTTTTTAACGGGGTGTAGCGCCAATCTTCTTCCCGACCATTGGGAATCGCAAAATCATCTGGGTTACTAGATGCAAAACGATCGGGTCTGGCGTCAACACTTTTAAAAAGTATTTCTTTTTCTTGTAAAGCAGCTGTCATCCAACTTCGCCTTCCATTTGTAATTCAATCAATCTGTTTAATTCGATTGCATATTCCATTGGTAATTCTCTTGCAATTGGTTCAACAAATCCGCGCACAATCATTGCTGCTGCTTCATCTTCGTTAAGTCCACGTTGCATTAAATAAAACAGTTGATCTTCACTAATTCTTGAGATCGTGGCTTCATGTCCCATAGAAACATCGTCTTCACGACAATCTATGTATGGGTAGGTATCTGATCGGGAAATATCATCTATCAACAAAGCATCACATTTCACTGTTGTCTTAGCGTTATATGAACCTTCGTTAACTTGAATTAGACCGCGATAAGAAGTTCTGCCTCCACCTCTTGCCACTGATTTAGAAATAATTGCAGAAGAAGTATTAGGAGCAGCATGAACCATTTTTGCTCCAGCATCTTGATGTTGTCCCTCGCCAGCAAATGCAACTGACATGGTTTCACCTTTAGCATGTTCCCCAACCAGCCATACAGCTGGATATTTCATGGTCACTTTGGAACCGATGTTGCCATCAATCCATTCCATAGTTGCACCTTCTTGGGCTACAGCTCTTTTAGTAACTAAGTTATAAACGTTGTTTGACCAGTTTTGAATTGTGGTGTATCTACAACGAGCATTCTTTTTTACAATAATCTCAACTACGGCACTATGTAATGAATCTGTTGAATAAATTGGTGCTGTACAGCCTTCAACATAATGAACATATGCACCTTCATCAACGATTATTAAAGTTCTTTCAAATTGACCCATATTTTCGGTGTTAATTCGGAAATATGCTTGCAATGGAATGTCAATTTTGACACCTTTAGGAACATAAATAAATGATCCACCAGACCATACAGCTGTGTTGAGTGCAGAAAACTTGTTATCTCCTGCTGGGATAACTGACCCAAAATATTCTTTAAATACATCTTCGTGTTGTTTTAAAGCAGTATCGGTGTCAAGGAAAAGAACACCTTCTTTTTCTAAATCTTCTCTGATCTGGTGATAAACAACTTCGCTTTCGTATTGAGCAGCAACACCACCAATTAATCTTTTCTTTTCAGCTTCAGGAATTCCTAAACGATCATAAGTATTTTTAATATCATCTGGAAGTTCTTCCCATGAAGTTGCTTGTTTTTCAGTTGATCTCACAAAGTATTTGATATTTTCAAAGTCAATATCACCTAAATACGCACCCCAGTTAGGTAATGGTTTTTTCTCAAAAAGCGCTAAGGCTTTTAGTCTTGTTTCCAACATCCAAGCTGGCTCATTTTTCTTAGAACTTATGTCGCGCACAACTTCTTCGGTTAAGCCACGCTTCGCATTGGCACCTGCATCATTTTTATCGTGCCATCCGAATTCATAATTACCTATTCCGTCTAACTCTGGGCGCGCTATTGTCATTTGCTCTCCTTATATTGTTGTGCGGATGAAACTGCATTTTTTGGCATCGTACTTACTAGCGAGGTACAAATATTTCCACCAGTAGCAATGGTTGAAAGTCTTGTGACGTTAACACCTAAAAGTTTATTAAAGGCATCTAATTCTGCGTCACAAAATTCTGGGTGCTCTTCGGCAACATGAGCAATTGGACAGTTGTGTTGACAAAGCTGAATTGTTTGGGTTGGTCCAGATCCTTTATCCGCGGTGGCAGCAAATCCATCTTTTGTTAATGATTGCGCTAAAACTTCCACCTTAGAATTAATATCTTTAGATTTATTTATCATTAACGAGTACTTGTTTAACATTTCATTTGCCCTTGAACGAGCAAAATCTTTAACAGCTTTAGAGCCATAATTTTGTTTGATAAATAAAACGGCATCTTGGGCTAAAGATTGGTATTGGTTTTCAAAAAAATCTCTACCTTGAGAAGTAAGTGAATAAACTCTGGCAGGTCTACCTCTACCCTTTGGTTTTGATGGCCCAAATGGGGCAATTTCATGTGATTTAACTAAGTTTTTTTCATTCATATCTTCAAGATGTTTTCTCACAGCAACAGCACTTATTCCTAGGGCTTCTGCCAAGTCACTGGCAGTGATAGGACCGAGTTTGAGTAATTCTCGTGCCAGTCTGTCTCTACCTACCGTTTTGAATTCCATAACCATAGTGTTGCCTATTTCCCGACTCGTTGCAACCCCAGCATGGCCCTAGACTCGAATTTGTCGATGAAAACTAAATCCTTGGCTATTTTCAACCACCGAATAAGCCTTTTAAACCTGATTGCCCAATCCGGGATCATCGTCACCGGGGCCATAGTTCGTTTAACCGGATCTGGCTTGGGCTGTCCAACATGGCCCGATTGTGCACCTGGATCCTTGCTTCCCGTGGCAGGGCAAATAGAGGGATTTCATAAGTTCATTGAATTTGGTAATCGATTACTCACCTTTGTGGTGTTAGCTTTTGCACTTGCACTTTTTATTGGTGCCTTGTTGCATAAAAAACGTAACATTTTGTACTGGAGTGCTATTCCCTTAATCGGAACAATTTTTCAAGCAGTTTTAGGCGGAATCACAGTTCTGACTGGATTAAATCCCCTCACGGTCATGGCCCATTTTTTGGTTTCTATTCTTTTGGTTGGAGTTTCAGTCAAAATTTATGACTATTTCTCAGGGGGGAAACCTGAAATTGTTTTACCAAAAATAATTAACACCTATATTGTCTTTCTTACTTTAATTGGGTTTGTTGTAATAGTTCTGGGAACAATTACAACAGGATCTGGTCCACATTCTGGAGATGAAATAGCTGCTCGATTCAATTTGGATATCAGGGCAATGGCAGTAATCCATGCAGACTCAGTTTGGCTCTTTATTGGATTAGTAGTCGGTCTATTTGTTATTACAACAATAAATGCAAGATTAAAAACATTAAGAAAAAACACAAAAATATTGCTTCTTATATGTCTTGCACAAGGATTTATTGGTTACCTTCAATGGTTCACATCTTTGCCCTGGGTGTTAGTCGCATTTCATGTTTTAGGGGCAGTTATAACCTGGATTGCAATAATATTTTTGGCTCTAAATTCAAACAATCCTGTTTTGAAGCGCCTTAAATAAATTTTTGGCTGCCTCTGGCTTATATTGCATAAAAAGCCACGGCTCAGTTAACTCTAACTCCATTAATACAAGTTCTCCTTTATACCTAACCACATCAACGCGTGCAAAAAGTAAATCATTCCAATCTTTGACACATTGCGAGACTTTGTTAACAAAATCAACTACTTCATTAGATATTTCTTCTTTCCTAGCCGCATCCCCATGTCCACCTTTTGTTAAAGCAGGAACTTTTATTGCCACATGACTTATTTGACCATCAATAACAATGATGGCTTTTTCCCCTTCAGTGTCAACACTTTCAATGTAGGGCTGAATCATGGCAGTTCTATTTGCAGCAAAAATTTTTTCTACCAAATTGATGGCTTCTGCCGCATTACCCGCTTTCCCCGCAAGTCTTGCCCCTGCCCCAATTGACGGTTTTATGGCAATGGATTTTGATTGACTAAAAGCTGAATCAATTTCGTTTTTTGCTTCATTTAGGTTACTCACAAATTTTGTAGGGATAATTGGTAATCCACGCTCTTCCATTTGCTGCAAATACTTCTTATCTGTGTTCCAATTCATGACATCAAATGAATTAAACAACTTTGTTTGCTGCTCAGCTTTTTTAGCGAATTCTAAGAATTTGTCTCTTTTGGGCACATAATCCCACGTTGATCTTATTAGGCCTGCATCAAAATTTGACCATTCAATACTTTGATCATTCCAGTTTGTGAAAACCAAATCGATATTTAAATCTTGTGCCGCCTGCTTTGCATAGGGTATATCTAAATCAGGATCTGGATCTAATGGATCTTCATCACCTACAACGTATGCGATACGCATTTATCCCAAATTCAATAAGGGATCTAGTCCAATTAGAAAAAACAGTAGGGCAAGATATGTAATCGACCAGTGAAAAAGTTTCATTGGATTAATTTCTATTGCTGAGCTATTAGCACGTGTTTTTAAGGCATAGACTTCCCGAAGGAAAATAAGATTTAAAACACTTGATCCCAGTATGTAAACAACTGATAACTCACTAACAAAGCCAAGAACAACTGTTGTGGCAACCATAATCCAGGAATAAATCAATATTTGACTTGATACTTTTCGCCTATCTGCCACCACTGGAAGCATTGGTACTCCAGCGGTTTCATAATCGTCTCGATATTGCATTGAAAGTGGCCAATAATGAGGCGGTGTCCACCAAAAAACAATCAAGAACAAAACGAAGGGAACGATATTCAAAGAGTTATTTACTGCGGCCCAACCAATTAACACAGGAAAACATCCCGCCGCTCCTCCCCAAACAATGTTTGAAGATGTTCTTCTTTTTAGAAGCAGGGTATAAATACAAACATAAAAAACAATTGCACCAGCTGCAAGAAGCGCGGCTAAAGTATTAACTTGATTTTCTAGCCAAATTATTGAAAGCAACGATAGGGATAATCCAAGAGCAACTGCTCCTCTAACCGAAACTTTTCCAGTTACAAGTGGTCTATGTGCAGTTCTATCCATTAAAGCATCTATATCTCGATCAACCACGTTGTTTAAAGCATTTGCTCCCCCAGCAGCTAGCGCTCCACCAATTAATGTTGCCAGAACTAAATACCAATTTGGCCATCCATCAGATGCAAGAAACATAGTTGGAACCGTGGTTACTAGAAGTAATTCGATAATCCTTGGTTTGGTTAACGCAATATAGCTTTTAAAAGTTGAATAAACTGAAATTGAATTTTTATTCACTGATTCTAAATTTTGTGACCCAAGATTTTGTCTCATATTGGAACTAACGCTACCTGAATACTGTTATGGGCGCGTTCTGTGGATTGTGTGACTAGTGACTCATTAGGCTAGGAAGTACTTTGACTAAAGAAATAGGATTGCACTTATTCACATGAGCGAGATTACCTGGACCGATCTTGATGAAAGATCTGTAAATACCGCCAGATCTCTGGCTCTGGATGCTGTTGAAAACGCAGGACATGGACATCCAGGAACTGCTATGGCATTGGCTCCAGTGGCACATTTACTATTCCAAAAATTTATGAACCATGACCCCAATGACCCAGATTGGTTTGGTCGAGATCGATTCATACTCTCATGTGGACATGCCAGCATGCTTTTGTATGCGCAACTTTATTTAAACGGCTATGGGCTTGAGATTGAAGATTTAAAAAATTTTAGAAAATTAAACAGCCTTACTCCAGGCCACCCCGAATACCTGCACACTAAAGGTGTTGAAATGACCACAGGTCCTTTAGGTCAAGGTTTATCTTCAGGAGTGGGAATGGCAATTGCCTCAAGATATTGGCGCAATCATTTTGATCCAACTGCTCAAACGGGTCAAAGTATTTTTGATAATTTTATTTACATTGTGGCAAGTGATGGTGATTTACAAGAAGGTGTTACCTCAGAGGCATCTTCAATAGCTGGTCATCTTGGTCTTGCTAATTTAATTGTTATTTACGACGATAACCAGATAAGTATTGACGGGGAAACTAATCTTGCTTTTACAGAAGATGTCGTAGCAAGATATCGCGCATATAACTGGGATGTTCACACAGTTGAACTTGGTGATGATGGGCAAGTAAATGTTTTACAGTTGATAAAAGCAATCAATAACGCCAAAGCATCAGATAAACCTAGCTTCATTCGATTAAAAACAGTCATTGCCTGGCCTGCTCCAAATGCAAGAAATACCGCTGCTGCACATGGTGCTCCTTTGGGAGAATCAGAAACAAAACTTACAAAACAAAAATTGGGATTAGATCCAGAGAAAAAATTTAGTGTTCCAGAAGACGTCTTAAAGTACACACGTCAATCTCAAACCAACGGATCTAAAAAACATAATGAATGGAACGATAAATTTGAAATTTGGGCTAAGAATAACACAAAATTATCAAATGACTTCCAAAGATTGCAAAAAAAAGAACTTGTTCAAGATTTAGAAAGTTCCTTAACAGTTTTTGAAACAGGAAATAGTGTTGCTAGTCGAAAAAGTGGTGGCACAATTCTAAATGAGCTCTCAAATAAACTAGTAGAGCTTGTGGGCGGTTCAGCTGACTTAGCTGAAAGCAATGGCGTCTTACTAAAAAATGCATCTTCCATGCAAAAACCAAACTCTGAAATAAAACAATCCAGTGTGGGAGGAAAATACCTACATTTTGGAATCAGAGAACATGCCATGGCTTCAATTATGAACGGAATGGCACTTTACGGTTTTACAAGACCATTCGGAGCGACTTTTCTAATTTTTAGTGATTATCAAAAACCCGCAATAAGACTTGCATCCTTGATGCAACTACCAGTTATTTATGTTTGGACCCATGATTCCAT
>SXGQ01178065.1_pt1 | contig 24385 bp, 21 predicted proteins | sample 3178371 | NCBI WGS metagenome assembly SXGQ01 (sample SAMN11356859, study PRJNA531348) | freshwater metagenome | isolation source: freshwater sample F1-20 | place: China: Fuxian Lake, Yuxi | collected 2017-12-25 | reverse complement strand
TCGGTCGGCGTGATGGGCGATGGTCGAACGTATGAATATGTAGTCGCGCTTCGTGCTGTACAGACGCAGGATTTCATGACCGCACATTGGGCGCACCTGCCGCATGAGTTACTGGCGCGCGTGTCAAACCGCATCATTAACGAGGTGCGTGGTATTAACCGCGTGGTATACGACATCTCGGGCAAGCCGCCAGCGACGATTGAGTGGGAGTAGTTTTCATTGATAGTAGGAATAGTCTAGCCCTATAATGCGGTAAATCGTATTATTGGGAGTACTGTAATGGGCCCTATTTCAGCAAATGACCTCAAGACGCGCGGAATTGGTGCCGTTGAGCAAGCCTTGCAGGATCAGACAGAAGCGCCTATCACGGTGCGCGGTTCGGTTAAGTACGTGGTCATGAGCGCCGAGCATTATCACTACCTTCGCGAGTGCGAGCTGGAGGCCGCCCTGGCGGAATCCAAAGCCGATCTTGATGCAGGTAATTTCGTGAAAGAAACCGTCTCACAGCACCTGCGTCGTCTGGCCAAAATCAACAAAAGCAGTCAATGATTTGGCAGCTGGTTTTTACCAGCCAGTACAACCGACGTGCTGCGCGCTTTCTCAAGCGCCATCCGGAGCTTGAACCGGTTTACTCGAAAACGTTAAGGCTGATCGAGGCTAACCCTTACCACCTTTCACTCAGGTTGCACGCCCTCAAGGGTAAATTGGCCGGTCTTCAAAGTGTTTCGATCAACATGAGTTACCGGATCACAATTGAGATGATTATTACTGACAGAGAAATCATCCCGATCAATGTGGGTGATCATGACGAGCTGTATCGCTGACTTAATTGTCGTTAATTTTTGGCATTAATAGAGAATTATGAAGTGCCACATTAATTTTGAAAGTGTTCAGTGGAAATCAAGGTCAACTTCCTCGATAAGCTTCGGCTTGAAGCCAAGTTCGATGACTTCACAGTCATCTCTGACCAGCCTATTCGCTATAAGGGCGATGGGTCCGCGCCTGGTCCTTTCGATTACTTTCTGGCCTCATCAGCATTGTGCGCGGCTTACTTCGTCAAGTTGTACTGCGAAACCCGTAATCTCTCTACTGAAAACATCCGTCTATCGCAGAACAATATTGTTGATCCGGAAAATCGTTACCAGCAAATTTTCAAGATTCAGGTTGAGTTGCCGCCGGATATTCCTGAAGTAGATCGTCGCGGTATCTTGCGCTCTATTGAGCGCTGTTCAGTTAAAAAAGTGATACAAGCTGGGCCCGAGTTCATCATTGAGGAAGTAGAGAGCCTGGATGCCGATGCACAGTCCTTACTCAGTGTGAAGCCGAGTGCAGACAGCAGTACCTTTATAACGGGCAAAGATCTGCCGCTGGAACAAACCATCGCCAATATGTCGGGTCTGTTGGCTGATTTGGGCATCAAGATTGAAATCGCTTCCTGGCGCAACATCATTCCTCATGTGTGGTCTTTGCATATTCGTGATGCGCACTCGCCAATGTGTTTTACCAATGGTAAAGGTGCGACTAAAGAAAGTGCATTGGCGTCAGCGTTGGGTGAATATATCGAACGACTCAGTAATAATCATTTCTACGCCAGCGCTTATTGGGGCGAAGATATCGCAAATGCAGCGTTTGTCCATTACCCGAATGAACGCTGGTTCAAGCCAGGCCCCGGAGATGCCTTACCGCTTGAGATTCTTGATGACTACTGCCTTAATATATACAACCCCGATGGCGAGTTACGTGGCTCGCATCTAATCGACACCAACTCCGGCAATATAGAACGCGGTATTTGCTCGCTACCTTATGTGCGAGAGTCAGACGGTGAGGTGGTCTATTTTCCATCAAACCTAATCGAGAACCTATTCGCCAGCAATGGTATGAGTGCTGGTAATACCTTGGCCGAGGCGCAGGTGCAGTGTCTGTCCGAGATTTTCGAGCGAGCGGTAAAGCGCGAAATTTTGGAAGGTGAAATCGCTTTACCCGATGTACCGCACGAAGTGTTAGCGAAATACCCCGGCATACTCGCTGGTATTCAAGGACTCGAAGCGCAGGGCTTTCCGGTATTGGTAAAAGATGCGTCGCTGGGTGGTGTCTATCCGGTCATGTGCGTCACCCTGATGAACCCGCGCACTGGTGGTGTTTTTGCCTCGTTCGGTGCGCATCCAAGTTTCGAGGTGGCGCTGGAGCGTAGTCTGACTGAACTGCTGCAGGGGCGCAGCTTTGAGGGGCTCAATGATTTACCCCGACCCACCTTTGAGCGCAATGCAGTCACCGAGCCCAATAATTTTGTTGAGCATTTCATCGATTCCAGTGGAATTGTGTCTTGGCGCTTTTTCAGTAGCAAACCGAATTATGCATTTTTTGAGTGGGATTTTTCCAGTTGCGGTGAAAACGCCAATAGTGAAGAAGCCGCACGCCTGTTCCGTATTCTTGATGATATGGGCAAAGAGGTCTACACCGCGATCGTTGATCAGTTAGGTGCGATAGCCTGCCGCATTCTGGTACCCGGGTATTCTGAAGTTTATCCAGTCGAAGATTTGATCTGGGATAACACCAATCAGGCGCTCTTGTTTCGTGCCGATATTCTCAGCCTGCACCGCCTGGATGACGCTAGCCTGGAGGCACTGCTTGAGCGTTTAAATAACAACGAGCTAGACGATTACGCTGACATTGCGACCCTGATCGGTATTGAATTTGACGAGAACACGGTTTGGGGGCAGCTAACTGTTCTCGAGTTAAAACTACTTATTCACCTCGCCTTGCAGCAGTTTGAACAGGCGCTCGAGTTAACAGAGGCCTTCTTGCAGTACAACGATAATACCCTTGACCGCAGCTTGTTTTATCAGGCCTTGAGCGCGGTACTAATGGTGCTGCTCGATGACGATATGCAGCTCGATGATTACATGATGAATTTTCGTCGGATGTTTGGCAATGGTCGGATGGATGCTGTCATGGGGTCCGTCGAGGGTAGTGTGCGCTTTTACGGATTAACGCCAACCAGCATGAAACTCGAAGGGCTGGACAGGCACCATCGCCTGATCGACAGCTACAAAAAATTGCATAGGGCAAGGGCCGTCTTATAAGTTTTCCTGAGGGGACGCCTTTGCTATTGCGCCTATAAGGCGATCAACATTTGCGATGAACTCGTTTACTTTTTTCTCATGTTGCTCATCGGTGTCATTTGCGTCTCGCATCAACTTGGTAAGTTTTATTCGCGTGAGTGCACCTTTTGCTTCACGCATCGTTTCAACGTCAAATGAGGTTCCGGGATTATCATGTACATCTATGGCAAGTTGTAGGTAATGCTCATTATCGTCATAGCGCGTCTCAGTCCTTACAAGGTGAAGGTAGAAATAGCTTAAAAAATCAATTTTTGCGTCTTCTCTATCTAAAATCCTTTTGTTATTAATATCTATGTTTATCTTTTGACGTTGGCTTTTATTCGTATGGCTCACCAAGGTATCGTTTTTTTTAAACGGTTTGTGTGAAGCTAGTTTTTCTTTGGTTTCTCTAAATAGTTGGTTGAGCTTTTCGTTTGAAATCGACGGTTTACTTTTTGCATTTTTTATATTTGTAAATATGTCTGCTGGCAGGCGCAATTCTTTACTGTGTTTAGCTGCAAGCTCGGTGCCGTAACGCACTCCATTTTTGAAATCTTTTAGTTTCTGGCTGATGCTGCGTTTACCGTCCCGCTGAAAAAAAGTAATTTCCGTATTACCTTGGTTATCCACATTTTTTTTCGCATACCATTTACCTTTTTTCTCATCATCTACCTGAATTCTGATCCTGGTCGTAAGCATGTTTATCCCTCCGAAATGAGGCCGTGTTTGAGCCAACATTCCTTCGAGTATGGATCCGGTAAGGTACACACACGAAATGGAGCAATGCGTCGGCAGTGCACTACTGCTGTGCCGCCGAAAACAAAGTGGGTGTCCCTTTAAAAACAAAGGGACACCCACTTTGTTTACCGTGGCGTTCTCTTGAGCCGCGGTCGGCCTTTCGCTCCCTTGTCGGTGCCGCAGGGCGAGGAAGGTCGCTCACGGTAAGTTTTTGTACACCCGGAAATATTTGCCATTAGAATTCGAGGTGTGTAAGAGTTAGTAATACCTCATCATGAATTGGTTATCTCAGTTCTTTTTTGGCAAGGTTGATTTCCCCGAAAAAGAAGAATTTCGCGAATTCCAGTACAAGTTCCTGATTTTGCTGCAGATATTTGGTGCGGTGACGTCAGGGCTCTACGTGTTTCTGGGGCACACTGGCGCTTTGGGTGCGTTCAACACGATCAATATGAGCGTGATTCTGGCGCACTCGATCTTGCTGACACTGTTATGGCTGACGCTACGGGGAAGGAAACAGTTTTATCTTCCCATCGCTTGGCTTGCTACGCTGGCCACGGCAGTCGACCTTTTCTCATCCTTCATTCTGGTTGCCGCAGATGAGGTTCGGATTCTGTGGATAGTGGTGACTATACCTACTATCTTTCTTGTACTTGGTTTACTTCCGGGAACAATAATCACTGTTCTCGAGATTTTCGCGATCGTAATCATCAACCCACATGTTGTCATGCCGCTTTCGCCGAATGCACTGGTGACCGTGGTCATTTCGATGATTTACGCGATCGTTTTTTACCATGCGTATAACGGAAAACTTATTTATTTTCTCACGAGCATGCGCTCATCAAACGATCAGCTGCGTGAAATGGCGACGCGAGATTTACTTACCAACGTATTAAATGCGCGTACATACTATGAAATCTGCGATAACCAGATCAGTGTGGCCCAACGACAGCGGCAGCCTTACTCGGTGCTTTTTATCGATCTTGACCACTTCAAGTTAGTTAACGATACCTATGGCCATGCTGCCGGCGATATTGTGCTGAAGTCAGTAGCGGAGTGCTTGACAAGAAGTTTACGCGCTAGCGATGCGCTTGGTCGTGTCGGTGGCGAGGAATTTTCTGTTTTTCTGCCAAATACGAACGCCGACGGTGCAGTGGCGCTAGCTGAAGCTGTTCGTCGCAACATCGAAATGCTGATGCCCTCAACGGGCGAGCAGAATCTTAAGATAACAGCAAGTATTGGCGTAGCGCGAAACAGCCACAGCGAACAGACTATGCTCGATATTCAAAAGCAGGCTGATCAGGCAATGTATCGCGCAAAAGCAGCGGGCCGTAATCGCGTTTCTTCAATCGACGAGGTCGTAGCCTGGTAGCTATTTATCCAAAGTGCCAGCGGTCGTTCACATTAATTCGTTTTTCAGCTTTCTCAAATTGCCTGCAGCTGCTCCGCCGAAGTAGTTCTTTTAGTATTTTTAAAGCACTTGCAGCCGCTCAACCCAGGAAATTTGTTTGGGTAGGCACTGCGTCTTCAGATCGTAGTTAGCCTGTGCAAAATGCCGCGCTGCATTTCCCAGTCGCTGGCGTTGATCAGCATTGGCGAGCAGCGCACTGACTTGTTCGGCGAGCTGTGGCGCATCAAAAAAATCAACCAGACAGCCAGTCTTGTCGTGCTCAATAGCTTCACGTAATGGCGCAGTATCACTCGCCACAATTGCGCAACCAGCGCTCATTGCCTCCAGCAAGCTCCAAGACAATACAAACGGATAAGTCAGATACACATGCACCGTAGATAGCTGTAGCAGTGGTATGAACTGCTGGTACGGGAGGTTTCCGAGAAAATGCACGCGCGCCCAGTCAGCGTCTGAAATTTGTGGCCGAACCTCATTGGCAAAAATCGTTTTCCATGTACTGTCACCGGCGGGCTTGGCGCCATAGCTCACGCTATCTCCGCCCACGATCAGTATGTGCGCTTGCGGTCGTTGCCGCAGCAGTTGTGGCAGTGCGCGCATGAAAATATGGTAGCCTCGGTAGGGTTCAAGATTGCGGTTCACGAAAGTCACTACCTCGTCGTTTCGTGAAAGTGATAATCCGTCACTTAACGACAGGCTCACCGCCGAGTTGGGCTGTACCGCATCAGTATCAATACCATCATGCACAACTGTGATCCGGTCACGAAAAGGTGCAGGGAAGGTGCTCGCTTGCCAGTGGGTCGGTGAGAGCCCAGCATCGGCAATATCGAAATGGAGCAGATTATTCAGATTTTTTAGCCGCATTCGACACGGCTCGGCAACGTCGGTTACGGGGAATTCCGGGTCAAATCCAACATCCGAGCCACTGGCAAGATAAAAAAACTCGCAGTAAATGCCCAGTTTGGCCGTTGGCCAGATCTCTTTCAGAAACAAACTTTCACCCCAGCCATGGTGCGCCACAATCACATCCGGGTTAAAGCCTTGTTGTTTTAGTTTCAGCGCCGCACGAAAGCAAGCCTCACCCCGAATGGTTTTAGTTTCAAAGTCCCCCACCCACGGATGAATACCGGGGGTACTACCGCGCGACGCTGCGTAGGGCACCAAGCTAACGCCTTGCCATTGCTGTTGTTCGATTTTTTGCATCGTCATCGCCACAACACGATGACCACGCCCGGCAAGTGCGGGCGCTAAAAATTTAAATTGCCCGGGAAAGTTTTGATGAATGAACAGAATATTCATAATAATTCATATGGCAGATAGCTTATGCCGTTAGCAATGAGCGCGGCTACATTCTCTTGATTCTCTTTCGATTCAGAGAAGTCAGCCAGTACTTTACTGAAGGTTTTGTTGGCATTAGTCTGCATCTGCTCCACCCACCAGCTTAGTCCAGCGGTGTCCGGGGTACGATCAAGTACATTCTGATACAGCTTGTTGATGAATATAGAGGGGCTGGTATTGCTGCCATAAAGCTGCCGAAATTCTGAACTATCCACAAACCGCGCCGCAACTTCAACCACATTCATGCCGCGCGCCATCTGCGCCATCCAATACCCCAGACCCGGCAGGTCAGGTGCGCGATCAAACGCTGCTTTATAAATACGATAAGCCTTGGCATTATCACCGCCAATATCAGTAGTGACCCACTGATCAGAAAATTGAAGCTTCTCTACCTGCGTGAGCTGATCGATGCCTAGCGTACGCTGCTGGTCGCTGACAGAGACCGTGCCATTACTTATCGCTACAGTAAAGCGGCTACGCGACCCCACAAAGCGCACTACATCGATACCAGAACCACCATCTATGGTGTCATTTCCTTGCCCTGCATCGATCGTGTCATTCCCTCCCGAGGCGAGTATGCGGTCATCGGCATTGGAGCCAATCAGTAAATCATCATCGAGGCTGCCACTGCCTGCCAGCAAGCTATCATTGGCAATGATTGCATTGCGCAGCTTGGTTTCAGATAAACCAATATCAGCCCAGTTCGATCCATCACGCGAGCCGGCGCTCTTTACACCAATCACGGCACCGTTAGCGAGCAAGGGCCCGCCGGAGCTGCCGGGGCCCATCGATGCAACCGTTGACACATACACCGCATCAACCGAGTGCCGGTCAACCAAGACCGTACCGGTCATCATGCCACTAGAGCCTGACGGGTAGCCGACCTCGGTTGCAAAGATATCGTTTCTATCTTGGCCAAAATCGAGCGCCAGGCTACCGATGCCACGTATCTCATTCGGTAAGCCAATCAAGGCTACATCGTATTGCGACTCGTAGCGCCAAAATGTTTCAGGATCGTTGTCGGTGTAGATTTCAGGGTTATATACAATTGATAATGGCGCACCTGATTCAACTGCCACACCGGGTGATTCGATCACATTACGCGCGCTGTTGTAATCAGCACCAAAATAAATACGAAAGCGCGTTGCAAAGCCACCATGCGTAGGGTCAAACACGCAATGGCCCGCAGTTAATACATCATTTTTTCCGACGATCGCGCAAGTACCGATACTGGTGCGACCATCCGGCCAGGTAGTTTCGAGCATCCCTATCATGGCATAGGGTGCAGCGGCGCGTTGTGCGGCGTTGACTTCGATAATTGCCACGGCCAACCCCTAACGATAACTAGTGCAACGGCCGGGCGTCGCGTTCAGCGCTCACCACATCGGCTGCTGCCTCGTTCATCCAGGCTGGCCAGCCATCGAGTGGCCACTCAGCTCGCACAAACATATTGCGCAGAATATGCAAGTACTGGCGCAGCTGTACCGAGTCCATCGCTAAATCAGCCACGGTGCCATCCCGCAGTGGCAGCTGCAGCACTACACCGTTTGGCTTGCGTTGCAGATCAAGCGTTGTTAACAGCAGCGGCATGGCATCACCTGATTCAACCGCAGTACTTGGCTCCAGCTGCATCAGCGCTGAGGTTTGTTTGAATGTCTGCATCAGCTCACGGTCGGCGGCGGCAGATACCGGCGTTACTTTATCCAGATGCTCGAGCAAAAATTTTACCAGCGCACGACTCATACGCAGTGTCAGCCAAAATGACACTACGTCGCCATTATGAGCTTGAGTTCGCACCAGAATACGGTCCTCTGCTGCGACATAATCCAGCGTAATTTTTTCCAGTTTCATTACAGATAAGGGCGCCGCCGCTTATTCCTCTTTCAGCGACGCTGCAATACGCTTGGTCAGCGGATGTAACAGGTAGGTGAGTAGCGAGCGCTCTCCGGTTTTGATCAATACCTCAGCCTGCATACCCGGTTGAAGATTATGCTCACCGAGTTGCTTGAGTCCTTCCGGGGTTAATTCAACTCGCCCCAAGTAATACGACATCATGCCCGCTGGTGTTTGCTCGGTTAGTACATCGCCAGAAATTGTTCTAACTATGCCATCGACGACCAGTTGCGGTGAGTGGGCGAATGCAGAAAAACGCACGCTGGTGGGATCATTCGGCTTTACACGGTCAATCACGTGAGTGGGAATCCTTACCTCCATCAGTACACCTTCCTCGGCAGGCACCACGTCCATCAGTTTCTGGCCTGCCGACACCACACTACCATTGGTTATTGTTAGTCCGATCACTTGGCCATCGACTGGTGCTTTTAGCTGTACCTTGCGCAGCTCTGCGCCGAGTGCGGTGGTGCGCTCGCGCAAGCCCTGCAGCTCGCGTCGTGCATCTGCCAGCTGTGCCGAGGCATCGCGGCGATACTCTTCACGGCGCTGCTGCATACGCATTTTCATTTCTTCGATATTTCGCTTAATACGCTGTCGGTTACCATCCAAATCGGCCATCACCGCGCGTAGCTCGGCCTGGCCCTGCTCGAGTTGTAGCGCTTGATTGCGCGGCGCGTAGCCCTCTGAAGCAAGATCGCTAATGCTTTTCAGTTGCTCAGATTGCTTGGCGCTTTGCGTTTGCCTGCTCTCGAGCGAGCGCTCAATACCTTTTAGCTGTGCTTCCAGGCCGGCGATATTTTCACCGATCGCAGCCAAGTCACTGCGTAGCGCGTTGCGGCGTGCTTCAAACAACTGGGTCTGGGTGGCGACATGCTGTGCCGCCGCCGGGTTGGAAGCAGCGCCAGTTAAATCCGGATGAAAACTGATATGGTCAGCGCCCGACAACTCGGTTGTAGCGCGGCCTTCTACCGCGCGCAGTGCCAGATAATTGTGATGCACCTGCTCGTAGCTCGCGCGCGCAGTGGCATCATTCAATACCGCCAGCACATCGCCTGCTTTAACGCGTGCACCTTCCTTTACCAGCACCCGTTCTATGGTGCCGCCACTGGAGTGCTGAATCGGCTTGCGTTTGGTATCGATGGTCACAGTTGCCGGCGCCGGCACACCCTCATCGAGTGGTGCGTATGCCGCCCACAGCAAGAAGCCGCCAAAGCCAATCACAATCGCCAGAAAGCCGTTGCGTATGGTGGCACTGGTATCGGTGGGTAGTACCAGGTCATCGACATCGGTAATGTCGCTAGCGGCGCGTGCCTTGCCCGGTAGACGGGCCTCAAAAGATCGGGGAGCAATATTCATGATCAAGCAGTTCTCGGTTGGGGAAGGGCGTCAGGACGTGCGGTCACGTCCATCACACCAAATTGGGCAACGGTGCCATTGTTCAGCACCAGCACGCGGTCAGCTAATGCCAGCAGGTTACGTTGGTGCAGCACCATAAAAACAGTTTTGCCGGCCTGTTTCAGTTCGACGATGGCTTTCATCAGCGCGACCTCGCCCACATCATCCAGGTTGGCATTCGGCTCATCCAGCACGACTAAATCCGGCATGCCGTACAGCGCACGTGCCAGCGCCAGACGTTGTCGCTGCCCACCAGAGAGCAGGCCACCTGCTTGACCAAGCGATGTGTCGTAGCCTTGCGGCAGATGCTGAACCATTTCGTGTATGCCGGCCCGTTTTGCGGCCTCGATCACTGCATCTGAGTCAATCTCTCCGAAGCGGCAAATGTTTTCGGCAACCGTACCTTCCAACAGTTCAATATCCTGCGGCAGATAACCGATATGAGGACCAAGGCGATCGCGATCCCACTTGCTGATATCAACGCCATCGAGCAGCATCTGACCACGCGTGCTTGGCCAGACGCCGATCAGGCAGCGCGCCAGGGTTGATTTACCCGCGCCGGAGGGGCCAACAATGCCCACTACCTCACCTGGGCGAAATTCAAGATTCAGGCCTTTTAAAATTTGCGTATCCGAACCCGGCGCCAGCGCCACCAGCTGCCGCAGCTCGATCTGCCCGGTCACATGCTCTGCGCTGTGATACCGGCCGCCATCGGGGTAATCGCTGATCACCTTATCGAGCCGCGAATAAGCTTGCCGCGCCTCGACAAACTGCTTCCAGGTGCCAACCAGGCTGCTGATTGGCCGCAGCGCATTCGACATCAGCGCGTTAGAGGCAATCATCGCTCCCAGCGAAATCTCGCCACGAATAGCCAACCATGCACCCAGCGCAAGAATGAGCGATTGCTGACTGTATTGCATGAACTTACCCACAGCCTGCATGCGGTGCTGCTGCTCATGCGATTGCTCGCGCCGATGAAATTGTGTTGCGACCAAGCCGATCCAGCGCCGGCGTAAATTTGGCAGCATACCCATCGACTCCACCGCTTCGGCATGGCGCAACTTGCCACCCAGGTAGCTGTTAGCTTGCAGCTCGCTGTCGCTTGCGCGTTCATGTAGCCGCGCCGTCATTAAATGCGAGCCAATCGCCAACATAATCAGCAACAAGGTAAACACGATACCAGCCCAGCCGAGCAGCGGGTGCATCAAAAACAGCACTGCGAGGTAGATCGGCATCCACGGTAAATCAAAGAATGCGAACACACCATTACCCGTCAAGAACTGGCGCAAATTGGTCAGATCGGAAAACGCACGGGTAGCACTGGCGCCATCTTGCGCCAAATGCGCAGAGAAGCTGGCATCAAAAACGCGTGCGTTCAGCGCCTCATCAAAGCGCACGCCGGCGCGCACCAGCAAGCGGGAACGAACCCATTCCGCGACCGCCATCACCACAGTAAACAGCACCATCACCAGGGTGACAGCGATCAGCGTCACCTCGCTTTGGCTCAGCATCACGCGGTCGAAGACTTGCAGCATGTACAGCGTGGGCGTAAGCATCAACAGGTTAGCGACCAGGCTGAACAAGCCAACCCACAAAAACTCGGTGCGGAAAGTCCAGAGCCCGCGGCCGAGTTCAGTGCGGGTGAGAGAAGCAATCAGGTTCATGCCATACCCCCGGCCACTTGCGGCGGCACACCGCTGGCAGCGAGTTGCTGTTGTCGGGCTTTGTTCAGCGCAGCCAGCACCTCATCACGCGGCCCAAAACCAGCCAACTGACCATCGCGCAAAATAAGAATTTTGTCGGCTGCAGGTAGCACCGAGGTGCGATGCGTAATGATGATGGTAGTGCTGCCGCGTCGCTTCAGTTCAAGCAAGGTTTCAAGTAGAGATTTTTCGCCGGCTTCGTCCAGGCTGGAATTCGGCTCATCCAACAACACAAATTTCGGCCAGCCATAAATCGCGCGTGCCAGTGCTACGCGTTGGCGCTGTCCACCAGAGAGTCGCGCGCCATCTTCGCCGAGCAGTGTGTCGTAGCTGTCGGGTAGTGCCTCGATCATGCTATCCAGGCCAACCTGACGCGCTGCCTCGCGTACTTGATCCATATCCACATCACCAAAGCGCGCAATGTTTTCTGCGATGCTTCCGTCAAATAGCTCTACGTCTTGCGGCAAGTAGCCAAGGTAAGGGCCAAGCTCGGCTTTATTCCAAGCGTACATATCGTTTCCGTCGAGTCGCACCTTGCCCGACATACTTGGCCAAATGCCCATCAACAAACGCGCCAGGGTAGTTTTACCGGCAGCTGAGGGGCCGATCATTGCAACCGTCTCACCCGGTGCTACTGAAAAATTCACACCACGAATAATCGGGTAGGGGCTGCCGGGCGCGCCCGCCGTCACCTGCTCGACGTTCAGGTAGCCTTCCGGTGCGGGCAATGACATACCGTACTGACGCTCAGGCAGCGCATTCAGAAAATTTTCCATGCGGCGATAAGAGTCGCGCGCATTCACCACCAAACGCCACTGCAAAATTAATTGCGCTAGTGGTGCCAGAACACGGCCACCCAGCGTGGAGGCCACAATCATCATGCCGCCGCCGCCGAGCAGCATGCCCTTCACCGTCAACCAGCACGACAGACCCAGAATCAAAGAGCTTTGCAGCATTTGAATCAGCTTGGCGCTCGCGCTGTTAATACCTGCGGTGTCCGAGGCCTCGGCTTGCTTCGCAAGAAAAAGGCGCTGCCGTTTCATCCAACGCTGATGAATATGACCCGTCATACCCATCGCATTCACTACTTGGGCATTGCGTAACACGCCGCTGGCATAATTTTGCGCACTAATTGCTGCCTTGTTTGCCTCGGTCAGTGCGGGCAGTGTTTTACGCTCGGTTTGCACTCCAAGCGCTACTTGCACCACTGCGCCAATTAAGGCGATGATCCCTAGCCACGGGCTAATAAAAAATATAATGAACAGATAAAGTATTGATGCCGGCGCATCCATAATCGCAGTCACCGCTGGCGAAGCAATAAAGTCGCGCAGCGTACGTAAATCATTAAATACTTGCAGCGTGCCGCTATTCGGATTTTTTAAATTCGCATCGAAGCTGGCATTAAACAAACGCTTACGCAGCGATACATCAAATTGCTCACTTGCCTGATACATCAGCTTGCCGCGCACTACGTCCAGCCACTCCATGATCAGGTAAGTACCCAGTACCCAGATGATCAACATCACCAGCGTGGTACTGCTACGGCTATTCACCACGCGGTCGTACACTTCCAGCATAAAAATCGTGGGAGCAAGCACCAACATGCTGTTCACAAAACTGAACAGCGCAGCACGCTTGTACAGCGGCAGAAAGCGCCAGATCAGTTGCGAAAGTTCGGTGGTGCCCGCCGTGGGTTTGACAGCAGTATTCATGCGGCGTGTTCCATGGCAGAGGCGGCGCTAGGCGGCGGTGGGTTGGTCAGAATCAGTACATATTGCGGCAACATAGCGTCGGCTTCGGCACCATCCTGCGACGCTTGCGAGAAGTGAAAGTGCAAAGAAAATGCATCTCCGTTAGAGACCATCGCAATTTCGCGCAGTTTCTCTTGCTGAAAACGCTGCTCATCATCAGCGCTAATCGAGAGCTGAAAGCGCAAGCGGCCATCCAATGAAAACATCGAAATCTGTCCGGCCTTGATGCTGAGCGTATGTCGATCAAAATACACCGGCGCGCTGGCGGCAAATTGCAGTAAGGGCAGGGGTTGATTACCCAGCCGCGCTAAATTGAACGGGCTCTGCGGTGACTGGTACACCTGTCGGCAGCTGCGAGAAACCGAGTAGATCGCATTGCAAATCATCTGCGAGCCCAGCTGCGGGAAGCGCGTGCGTAGCTGCCGGTAGCTCAGATGATGCAGCGCCACCCGATTCCAACAGCGGGTATCGCGCGCCACCGGCGACAGCGCATTGCAGACCTCGGCAAACGCTTGCTGCAGCGCGTGCAGCTGCTGCGTTTGCGCCGGGTCGGCATTCAGGGGAATGACAAGGGTCGTATTCAAGCCAAACTCAGACCATCTGCGGTCGAAAAAATTTCATATAGGAGTATTCATATAGGATACTACTGATTGCTGCGAGGCAACAGAAAATCCTAGCGTTTTTGTCGGGTATAAGCTCTCGTCATTGACCCGCCCGGTGCTTAACAATCGACGCACAATGTCGATTAACAGGGATAAGGCGCAATCCATCCAACAATCCTTGCACCATGTCTGAAGCTGAAACCGAGCACTTGCCCGACCCAAACGCCTAACCCAAACGCCTAACCCAAACGACTAACCAAGACGAGCCGCCAATTGCCTTACCAAGAAACCGTATCCGCGTCGGGCATTCCTATCAACAACGTCGCCGCCACAACGGTCACGTTTTCGAATGATCAAGTCATCATCGCGCCCGAATCCAGCGCGGTGCGCCTGGTGCTGAGCGATGGCATCAGTAATACGCGCTGGGTCGCCTCCGGTAAATTTCAATACGCCTCAGGTAAAAGCAAGCTCGATCACGCCTCGGGTGGTATCGACAGTCTCACTATCTTTCAGAGCGATACGCAACTCACCAGCATCAACTTCGGTCGGCCGTTTGATGTGCAGCAGCTATTACCCCTTACCGCTGCGCAGGCGAGCGCGCAGTTCAGCTACCGGTTGAGTTTTTTATCAGGCAATGATTCATTTTTTTCTGCGCGTACGGGTACAGCGCCAGACCAGGTGCAGGGCTTAGACGGAAGTGATGTATTCGCCGGTTACGGCGGTGTAGATACCTTTGATGGCGGCAATGGCAGAGATACCGCCATTTACCGCGGGCGCGCGTTTGAGTACACCATCAGCCCGGCGGCAAACAACCGCTGCACGGTACGTGACAATGTCGGCCAGCGTGACGACACCGATAACTTGATCAACGTCGAGCGGTTGCAGTTTTCTGATTTCACGGTAGCGCTCGACACCACCGGCACGGCGGGCCAGGCGTATCGCGTTTACAAAGCCGCGTTCAATCGAACGCCCGACTTATCTGGTTTGGGTTATTGGATCGACCGTATGGACAAGGGTATGGATCTGATCGAAGTATCGTCACGCTTCATCGATTCTCCCGAGTTTCGGGCGCTATACGGCTCCAATCCAACCAACGATATCTTTCTCACCCGCCTGTACAGCAATGTCTTGCAGCGCCCACCTGATAATTCCGGCTATGTGTGGTGGCAGAACCAGTTACGCAGCAACCCGGAAAAAACCTGGCAGAAGGTGCTGGCCGATTTTTCAGAGTCTGCAGAGAACCAGGCCAATGTCGCGCAGCTGATTGCCAGCGGCATTCCGTTCGACCCGCCCGGCTAGCGCAAGGTGGCCATGGGTTGGGGCGCGTAGGGGTCAGCTTGGATCAGTTGCTGAAGTAACTACCCAAGGCAAGCACGTCTTCACCCGTAAGTACGCCAGCAGCTTGGCGTAAACGCAGATAGGCGATCAAATGCCCATAGCGTGCCTGCGCAAGATCACGGCGCGTGGTGTACAGCTGCTTCTCGGCATTCAGTAGGTCAAGATTTATCCGAGCGCCGCCCGCAATACTTTTGCGCGTAGCGTCAATCACCAGCAGCGAAGACTGCTCGGCACTCGCAAGCGCATCAATGCGCGCTTTACTGCTTGTGAACAGGCGATGCTGTCGTCGTAGCTCTTGTAGAACGTCTTCGGTCTTTGCAGCCAGATCTGCTTTTGCGCGCTCAACACCCGCCACCGCCTGACGTATGCCCGCATCGACACCGCCACCCGAATAAATGGGAATAGCCATCTGCACACCAATACTGCGCAGCCGCGATTCCTGATTAAAGGTAAACAAGGAGTCAGATTTAGAGTCGGTGTAGCTCGCCACAAAATCGACTTTCGGGTAGTGCCCGGCTTGCGCGCGATTCAGATCCAGCTCCGCATAATTCACCTGAAACCGCTGCGCTATCAGCGTTGCGTTTTGATCCAGCGCGATTTTTTCCCAGCCCTCAAAGGTTTCCGGTTCAATTGGTAAAAACTTGAAACCCGCGCTCAGCTTGGGCAGCGGCGTTGTCAGTGGCCCGGTAATACTCGCCAACTTACGTCTTGCAATATCAAGGCTGTTCTCGGCTTCGAGCAGCTCAGCCTCCGACAGCTCGTAGCGCGCCCTGGTTTCCAGAACATCGGTTTTGGTACCCGCGCCGCGTTCAAACATGCGCTGGTTCGCCAGCTCGTTCTCTTTCAGCGCATCGCGTTGAGCTACCGCAAGCTGAATCTGTTCACGCGCCAGCAGGGCCTCAGCATAGGCAGCGAACAGGCGCACATACAAGTCTTGCGTCTTGACCGCGAATATGGCCTCGCCATAATTCGACTGTGTATCACCTTGCTTATAGCGTGCATACGCTTCCAAATTAAATAGCGGTTGTCGCAGGCTAATCGATGCTGACTCACTGAGATAATTCGGCTTGTCATTTACCGGTCGACCACCGGTGGTAATGGTGCGGTCTGCAGCCACATCACTGCGGCCGTAGTTAGCCGATACATTCGGCAGCAGGTTCGCGCGCCCGATGATGCGAGCCTCGCGCGAAGAAGCCTCTTCATAGGTGGCTGATTGCAGCGCGGGGTCATAGCGCAATGCTGCTTGCAGCGCCTGCTCAAGCGTCATCGCATGGGCATGTGGAGCGCCCAGAGCAAGTGCCACGCTCAGGCTGGCGGCTAATCGCGTGGGTTTCAGAGAATGTCGGCGCATGGCGCGGCGCAGTAAACCAGAAGGGCGCATCGAATTAAAACAGGTAGGTTGGGGCGGAGTGCCCGTTAGAGAGGCGCGATTGTATCAGCGCTGGTCCAGCTGACTTGGTTTGTCAGGAAACTTTCGTCATGCTGCAACCGCAAAAAGGCTATAATTCTGGCAATTCGCATTCCCCATTGTGCTTTTTGTCATGACGTTTCCCTACCCATCGCAAGCCGCGATTGCGATCGCTTTGTTATCGAGTGTTGCACTGGCAGTCAGTATTGTTCTTACCAAGCACTGGCACGGCCGGCACTCGCTGGATTCTGATACAGGCGTTCAAAAAATTCATTCCGACCCCACCCCGCGCATCGGCGGGCTCGCGGTTTTGGTGGGCATGGTGCTCGCATGGATCATCGCCACGCCTGCCGTTGCCCAGCACCTGGGCTGGATTTTAATCGCCAGCTTGCCTGCATTCTTGTTCGGTATGGCGGAAGACTTTACCAAGTCTATCGGTGTCACCGAGCGACTATCCGCAACCTTTGCCAGCGGATTGCTGGCGGTGTCCCTGGGTGATCTGTCGATTGTTCGCGTTGACGTGCCCTTGATCGATCTATTGCTCACCGTCGGCCCGTTCGCTGCGCTGTTCACCGTGTTTGCCATCGCCGGTTTATGTCATGCGGTGAACCTGGTGGATGGTTACCATGGCTTATCTACCGGCAGTTTCCTTATCAGCCTGGTGGGTCTCGGCCTGATCGCGCACACCCAAGCCGACGCCGAGATGGTGCAATTATGTGTACTCATCGGTGCCGCAGCACTGGGGTTCTTCGTCTTGAACTTCCCCTTTGGCAAGCTCTTCCTCGGCGACTCTGGTGCCTACCTGCTGGGCTTTTTGCTGGGTTGTTTATCTGTGCTGCTGGTCACGCGTAACCCGGTATTGTCGCCCTGGGCAGCAGTGCTGGCGTGCAGCTACCCCATCATCGAAACACTGTTTTCTATCCTTCGTCGCCTGGCGTTTGACCGTGCACTGGCGCAGCCAGATCGGCAGCACCTGCACAGCTTGATTGGTGCGCACTTGTGCGCACGCTTTCCGTATTTCGCACAAGGCTGTTTGCCGCATGTCGGGGTGTGCTTGCTGATCTGGCCGTTTGTTGCACTGGGTGCGTGGCTCGGGTGGCAGTGCAGTACCTCAACGCCTATCCTGATCGTGGCGTTCGCATGCCTGTCGTTGTGCTACGGCGTGGTGTACTGGAATCTCAACTCGCTGGTCAGGCGAGACATGGCATCCAGTACCACGCAGCCAGAACAAGTCACCAACGAGGCCTGAATCGTTCGCGGGTGGCAGTTCTTGCGGCGCGCGCGGCTCGCGGGCGTTTGTGGCGGCCAACTTTCCAAACACGCAAGCCTTGGGGCGCAAGCAGCAGGCAGCGGCGTGATACGATCCAAGGCTTTACTCTCACCGGGCACATTGCTGCGACCACCGCCCATGCCCGTTCAGCGCTAACCGATGTTCTCTTCCCTGTGGCATTTCCGCGGCTTCATCTGGAACAGCGTACTGCGTGACCAGCAGCTCAGGTATCGCCGCTCGGCGCTGGGCATTCTCTGGACCATCGCTCAGCCGCTGGCACTCATCCTCATCTACAGCGTCGTGTTTGGCCGTGTGATGCGTCACCCCGGCATGGGCGAGGGCGCGTTTGATTACCCTGTTTACCTCTGCTCAGGCATCCTCACCTGGAGCCTGTTCTCCGATGTACTCTCGCGCCTCACCACGGTGTTTAACGATAACGCGCACCTGCTGCGTAAAGTGCAGCTACCCAAGCTGTCGTTTCCGGTAATTGCAGTCGGCGCGTGTCTGCTGAATTTTGCGATGGTGATGGCAGTGTTCCTGGTATTCCTGATCTCGGTAGGCCGCGTACCGGGCATCAGCCTGCTGGGGTTGCTGCCGGTGGTGGCGGTGCAGGTCGCCTTCGCGCTTGGTTTAGGTGTTGTGCTCGGCAGTGTGAATGTATTTTTTCGTGATGTGCAGCAGGCACTTGGTATTGCCTTGCAGCTGTGGTTTTGGCTAACACCGATTGTGTACGTGCCCAGTATTTTGTCGGAGCGCACAGTGGCCCTGCTGTCGTGGAATCCGATGTGGTCCGTCATGGCCGCTTACCGGGACATATTTTTGAACAATCAATGGCCGGATTGGGTAACGCTGCTATACCCCGCGGCTTTGTCGGTACTGTTGCTGGCTGCCGGTTTCGTCGTGTTCAAGCGGCTGCAACACGATATCCTGGACGAAGTCTGATGGGCCATCTACGCGTTCACCAAGTCGGCAAAGTATTCCGTCGTTATCGACACCCCATCGCGCGCATTGCTGAGTGGTTAGGCCTCGGGCAGCACCATCAGCAGCGTTGGGTACTCAAGCGCATCAGCTTTGAAATCGCGCGCGGCGATGCCGTAGCACTCATTGGTGTCAATGGAGCAGGCAAGAGCACCTTGCTCAAACTCATCGCCGGAACATCTGCGCCAACGGAAGGTGTGGTCGAGATCAACGGTCGCCTCACTGCATTACTCGAGCTTGGCATGGGCTTTCATCCCGACTTTACCGGTCGAGAGAACGCGCGCATGGCGGCGCGTCTGTCTGGTATTCCAGATAACGAGGTAGAAGCACTCATAGCAGCGGCAGAAGACTTCGCCGAAATCGGCGACTACTTTGATCAGCCACTGCGCGTCTACTCATCCGGCATGCAAGTCCGGTTAGCGTTTAGTGTGGCTACCGCAGTACGACCCGATATTCTTATCGTCGACGAGGCCTTATCCGTCGGCGACACCTATTTCCAGCATAAGAGCTTTGATCGCATACGACGCTTTCTGGCTCAAGGCACCACGCTATTGTTTGTGTCGCACAGCCCGGCGGCAATCAAATCCATCTGCCAACGCGCACTGTTACTCGATCAAGGTAGCATCGTGATGGATGGCGAGCCTGAGCAAGTGCTCGATTACTACAACGCCATCATCGCCCGTTCGCATGCCGACTATGAAATCAAGTCACTCACCTCAGAGGATGGCGCACGTGGCCTCCGCTCGGGCACTGGCGAAGCCACTATCGAACGTGTTGAGCTGATCGTTGATGGCGCATCAGTACACGCCCTATACAGCGGTCAGGCGGCACAGCTGAAGGTATATGCACGCAGCCGGGACGCGCTCGAGCAACTCACTGTCGGCATCTTGATTCGCGATCGGTTTGGTAACGATGTATTCGGCACCAACACCATGCTGCTTGGTGAAACCCTACCGCGCCGCGCAGGCGAAGCATTTTGTGCCGAGTTTTGTTTTGCCAGTCTGCCACTCGGTAAAGGTAGTTACAGTATCACCGTTGCCTTGCACAGCCAAGAGCATCATATTGCAGACAATTACGACTGGTGGGATCGCGCGCTGGTGTTTGAAGTAGTCGCCGATAGCGCCAGTGGTGTCGGTGTCTGTCATTTTCCGATTCAACTACGCTGGCATAATGACGAAGATAGCGACGAAGATAACGACGAAGGCGCTTCGGCATGAACGTCGTACTCGCAGTTGATGCGATCAACCCTGCGCTCACCGGCATAGGCAGATACACCTGGGAACTGGCTACGCGCCTTCCGGCCTTACTCGCACCAAACGATCAGCTGCGTTATATGGCGCGTCATCGCTGGGTGAGTGATATTGCAGCAATGCGGGTAGCTGCACCGGTGCGTCAAGCTGTACGTCGCAGCCTGGTACGCAGTCAGTTGGCGGCAGCCGTGTACGCGGTGCTGTGGCCTATCGTCATGCGCTATCGGCTTAATAGTGCGCGCAATGCCATCTACCATGGCACCAATTTTTATGTGCCGCCCGGTACCGATCGCGCGATCGCTACCTTTCACGATTTATCAATCTACCGTCACCCCGAATGCCATCCTGCCGCACGGGTCGCATTCATGCGGCGAGCACTACCGCAAACACTGAAACGTTCAGATTTCATCATTACCGTATCCGAATTCACGCGACGTGAAGTGATTGAATTTTTTGGTTGGCCGGCCGATAAAATCAAAGCCATTCCGCTCGGTGTAGACAACGTCTTCAAGCCACACAGCGCAACAGAAACGCAAGCCGTGCTCCAAGCGCTCGGCCTTCAGCACGATGGCTATGTCCTGTGTACTGCCACCATCGAGCCGCGTAAAAACATCTCACGTCTTTTAGCAGCCTATGCATTGCTGCCCGCTACAACGCGTGCGCGCTGGCCATTGGTCTTGGCCGGTGGCGATGGCTGGAATGACGACACCCTGCTCAAGCAAATACAGCAGGCAGAGCAAGCCGGCTGGTTACAACGCGTGGGTTATGTTGATGATACTGCCTTGCCGGCGCTCATGGCCGGTGCGCGATGCTTTGCCTTTCCCAGTATCTATGAGGGCTTTGGGTTACCTGTGCTAGAGGCCATGGCCTCCGGTGTACCAGTCGTCACCGCCGACATTGCCTCATTGCCGGAAGTGGCCGGTGACTGCGCCCTGTTGATCGATCCGTATGATATCAACGCACTTCATGCAGCACTCGACCGCGCCTTGCACGATGAGCCCTGGCGTCAGCAAGCCGGCACGCGCGGAATTCAGCGTGCCGCAGGCTTTGGCTGGGACCGCACCGCAGCCGGCACTGCCGCCGTCTATAAACACGTAGCCGCCTTATGACGCGCGTCTTGCATGTTTATAAAACCTACGGCGCCGATGGCTGGGGTGGGGTTGAGCGTTGCATAGCACAGCTACTGCGTGCCGGTGCTGCGCGCGGCGATACCGGTGAAGTGCTGACCACCGGGCCAAGCGATAGCACCGAGCAGCTTGAGGGCTTTACGGTTCACACCGTACGCAGACAAATAAACATCGCCTCAACCCCCATGGCGTGGCAATTTTTATCGCGATTGCAAACACTCGCCACACGTTTTGATGTGATTCACTATCACTTTCCGTGGCCGTGGATGGATCTGGCGCACTTGCTTGGGCGGGTGCGTACTCCCAGTGTCGTCACCTACCACTCAGACGTCGTCAGACAAACCGGTTGGATGACCCTCTACCGACCACTCATGCATCGCTTTTTGGCCTCGGTGAATCGTATCATCGTCACCTCACCCAACTACTTGGCCACCAGCCCGGTGCTGGCCCACTACCAAGACAAATGTACCGTCATACCGATCGGTCTTGATCCCACCAGCTACCCGGCACCTGAGAACAGTAAGGTCGAGCACTGGCGCGAGCGTGTCGGCGATAAGTTTTTTTTGTTTGTGGGTGTGCTGCGCTACTACAAAGGGCTGCATGTTTTACTAGAGGCCGCGCGTCGCAGTCGGCTTCCTGTGGTTGTTGCGGGTGATGGCCCGCTGGCCTCGTCACTGCATGCGCAGTCGCGTGACATCACCAACGTGCACTGGTTAGGCAACGTATCCGAACAAGACAAAGCCGCGCTGCTCAGCCTATGCAAAGCCTTTGTGTTTCCATCCCACTTGCGCGCAGAAGCTTTCGGTATCTCATTGCTCGAAGCCGCCATGCACGGCAAGCCCATGATCAGCGCTGAAATCGGCACCGGTACCAGCTACGTTAACCAACACGGCAACACTGGCATCGTCGTGCCCGCGCAAGATGCAACCGCGCTGGCGAGCGCCATGCACACATTGGCAAACGACCCTCAGCTGTGCGCGGCGTATGGCCAGGCAGCACGTCAACGCTTCATGCAACTGTTTCAAGCAGATCAGGGTGCTGATCAGCATGCGGCGCTGTATCGCAGCGTTTCCGAGCCGGTCGGGCGCATTTAACAAGTCCGTTGACCTCATTCTGAAGTACGATCGTGCCGCGCCTACTCATTGAGTGCACCCGCACCGCCAGCAGCGGTCTCCACACTGGCATACAACGTGTGGTGCGACGGATCACCGACGAAGCGCAGCGTTTAATACCGAATCATGGTTTTGAGAGCGTGATCTCAGTGGTGATCGAGGCAGGGCGTTGGTATGCAATACCCGAACTCATGCCACACGTGCGCGAAGCCGGCAGCCAAGCTGCGCCAACGCGCTTGGATATCGAACCGTTGACGATACAGCCTGACGATCATCTTCTACTGGTAGACGCTACCTGGTACCTTGATGCATGGCCAGCGATAGTAAACGCTATTGATCACGGCGCGCAGCTGCATGTCATCTGGCACGACTTGATTCCACTGCAGCACCCCGAGTTTTTTCCGCAGGGCCTGGCACCGCGATTCAAGCATCATCTTGATCAAGTGATTCAGCACGCCAGCAGTATTCAGTGCGTGTCTGCGACCGTACGCGCGCAGCTGGCCCACTATATTCGCAATACCGCACCCCATAAAATCAATACACTCCCGCTGGGCGTACAACACCCCGGCGCTGATGGTCTTCAGTCTGGTATCGCGCCACGCGAAGCACTACGCGCTATGTGGCCTGTGCATCAAACAACCAAGCATGATGACCATTCACCGCTGCGACTATTGGCGGTGGGTACCCTCGAGCCGCGTAAAGGCCATGCGATCCTGCTTGATGCCTGCGAGGCCATCTGGCGTGACATGGCATCGAATACCATAAATAGCACCAATTCGAACCCTGAATTGACTTCACCATGGAACACGCGGTCGAGCGCGCCATTAAGCCCCGCGCCGCGCGATCTCATCTTGTGTATCGCAGGCGCTCCCGGTTGGCAGGTAGACTCGCTACTGGCGCGCCTGCAGCACCACCCGGAGCTTGGCCGTCGGCTGTTCGTGTTTCACGATCTCAGCGATGCCGAACTTGATTGGTGCTATACCCGGGCCTCATGCTTGGTGTATCCGTCATTTGCCGAAGGCTATGGTTTACCGATTGCCGAGGCAGGGTGGCGTGGCCTGCCGGTGCTTTTGTCAGATACCGGGATACATCGTGAGGTCGCGGGACCGAAGGCGCGTTACTTCGCGCCGCGTTCGGCGGTGGCGTTAGAGCAAGCGCTGCGACAATATCAAACCAGCGCCCGATTTTTTGATCCGGAGTGGCCAGAGCCCGGCCGCTTTCGTCGCTGGCGCGACATGGCCGCGACATTAATGCAAAGTTTGCAGCAAACAAGCCTGACAACCAAAGGTAATCATGAGCCTCACCACTAGCCCACTCGACGAATTGATTCGCCGTATCCGAGACAAGGCCGCCTGGGCTGCCCCCGCGGCGCGCGGCGCGCAGGATGAACTCGGTGACAGCGGCCCCATGCGGCTGGCGCCTTCCGGCCCGGTCGAAGAGCAGGTGCGTCGGCCCCTTGCACGCATGCATGTGCGCGACTTTTATCAGATCGATGACAACGAGGCCTTTGTTCGCTTTGCCTACCGCAGCTTATTCGGCCGTGCAGTTGATATGGAAGGCTTCGAGGCCGGTTTGCGTCGCCTGTCGCAGGGCGCCAGCCGCGCCAGCATGGTGTGCAGCCTGCGCTTGTCACCCGAAGGAAAAATCGCCGGCGTGCGGCTTGATGGAATCGTCGTGGCGTTTATTGCCTGGGTCGCTGAGCGCGCGTGTCGGGTGACGGGTCTTCACTCACTCGCACGCCACATTGCAAGTCGTGCCGACAATTTTTTTACCGGAAAAGAGTTTGATGATGCCGAAGAATCGCGCGTGCGCACCGGCGCCGACCTAGCCATACTTCGCTTGATTGAAAGCTGGCGCGCGCCACTCGAATCGCACGCGGGCCGCACAGCCGTGCTTGAGCGTGAAGTAAAAATCTTGCGCGACACCGTTCGCGAGCTCAGCACTAACGTACAGCAGCTACGCGGAGAGCTGCACTA
>SXGQ01169327.1_pt1 | contig 24387 bp, 26 predicted proteins | sample 3178371 | NCBI WGS metagenome assembly SXGQ01 (sample SAMN11356859, study PRJNA531348) | freshwater metagenome | isolation source: freshwater sample F1-20 | place: China: Fuxian Lake, Yuxi | collected 2017-12-25 | reverse complement strand
GCCACACCGGCCGATAACTCGACTCAAGGGTTGATTCTTTGCTGTCCGACGAGCGACTGTCAGTGTCGTATCAGCAACGGTTTAGTCAGCTGATACTTGTTGTGGAACTGACCAGTCGGTCAAGCGCCATCCGGCTTCGATGATTGCGGAAGCGATCACGCCGATGCCGACCGCGCTTGCAATGTCGCGGGCGTCAGGAAGCGGAAGTTCGAAGTACTCGCGCAGGGCAGGAATGACCAATACTCCGACGAAGCACACAGCCATCCCGATGACGAGTGCATACTTCCAAAAGAGCATTGGGCGACAAAGAATCACAAGTACCCACATGGCAACGGTGAACAATGTGATGACGGCAACGGCGCGAGCTTGTTCGAGGGGAACATCAGATCTGCGTTCAAGGGTGTACGCGGTGAGCGTGGCGATTGCAGCGATGACACCAGCAGGAATCGCGAATTTCAGAACTCGCCTGAGGAAGCCAGACATTGCCCGGCGATTGTTCTGTGAGAGAGCGAGAAAGAAGCCGGGTATGCCAATAGTGAGTGAAGAGATGATCGTGAAATGTCGCGGCAGGAAGGGGAACGGGATATGGCCGATGCCAACAGCAAGTGCCAAAACGACTGCGTAGAACGTCTTGGTGAGGAAAAGGTTGGAGACGCGCTCAACGTTTGCGATGACGCGGCGACCTTCGTTGACGACCGAAGGGAAAACTGAGAAGTCGTTGGCGAGAAGAACAAATCGAGCGACAGCTCGTGCAGCGGCCGAACCCGAACCCATTGCCACGCCGACATCGGCATCTTTAAGAGCGAGTGTGTCGTTCACGCCATCGCCGGTCATCGCAACGGTGTGCCCTCGGGACTGGAGGGCGTGCACCATCGCGCGTTTCTGATGAGGGGTAACGCGTCCGAATACGGAGTACTTCTCGAGCACATCAGCAAGTGCTTCTTGATCTTCGGGAAGAGTGCGTGCATCGATGGGTTCATCGGCCCCGGGAACGCCGCAACGCGTGGCGACTGCACCAACGGTGACTGGGCTGTCTCCTGAAATCACCTTGACAACAACGCCTTGTTCGCCGAAGTAGGCAATTGTTTGAGGGGCTGCTTCACGAAGTTGTTCGTCGAGTACGACAAGTGCTGTAGGTACAAGCTCGGCGGGAAGCGTTTCGCCATTGAGTCCAGAAGGTGATGACGCCAGCAGTAAAACGCGTTGGCCGCGACTCGAGTAGTGCTGAAGGCGTTCTCTCGCTGCCGTGAGTGTGGAACCAGTGGGGGCGCTGTCGAGAAGAATGTCGGGCGCACCGAGGTACCACGCGCCATGATCGGCAAACTCTGCAGCGCTCCACTTGCGAGCCGAAGAAAACGCGATCGAATTGGTGAGCTTCCATCCAGGGCCGGTCGGGTACTCGGCAACGATGGCAGCAAGGCTTGGGTTCGGATGATCATCCGATTCGCCGATCGCTGCGAGAACAGAAACGGCGTCCACCGATGACGCTTCGCTACTGCCGAGATGTTCAACTATTGAAAGCGAGAGCGAACCTTCGGTGAGAGTGCCGGTTTTATCGAGACAGATGGTGTCGACTCGAGCTAATCCTTCAATCGCTGCGAGTTCTTGGGTCAGGACCTTCTTGCTGGCGAGTCGAGTAGCACCAAGAGCGAACGCGATGCTTGTGAGCAGGACCAGTCCTTCGGGGACCATGGCAACAAGTCCTGCAACCGAACCCTGCACCGCAGGGACAAAGCCGTCATTAGTTGCGAGTTGTGATGTGACTAAGAGAATCGAAATCGGGATCATCATCCAACCGACGATCGTGATGATTCGATTAATGCCTGTTCGTAGTTCGCTCTTTACGAGAGAGAAGCGGCGGGCTTCGCTTGAAAGGCGGAATGCGTAGGAGTCGGCGCCAACCGCTGTTGCTCGCATCACTCCGCTTCCGGCGACAACGAAACTTCCTGACATCACATTGTCGGCGGTCGCCTTATCGACGGGGTCGGCCTCGCCTGTCAGCAGTGACTCATCGATTTCGAGGTTGGTGCTCTCGAGGATCTCCCCGTCAACCACGATCTGGTCGCCCACTATGAGGATGATGATGTCGTCAAGGACAACATCCTTCGATGCGATGGTGGTGTCTGCGCCATCGCGTCGAACAGTTGAATGTGGTGCATTAAGGACGGCGAGTGCGTCAAGTGAACGCTTCGAACGAATTTCTTGAAAGATTCCGATACTGGCGTTCGCGACAAGTACAAATCCAAAGAGGCCGTCCCTGTATTCACCGATCGCGAAGACGATGACAAGCAAGATGCCGAGAAGAAAGTTGAACGGCGTGAAGACGTTCGCTTTGAAGATTTGGCCGATTGTGCGACTCGTGGGATCCGTAACGTCGTTTGAGCGCCCGTCGGAAAGCCGTTCGGAGACGTCGGTACTACTCAATCCTTTTAGCGTTGTTTCCATGTCGTAGTTTCCGCCAGATGTACTCAGTTTGGATGGACAACAACCACGGGGCACTTGGCGTGGTTCACGCACTGTTGGCTGACTGAACCAACGAGCACTCCTGTGAAGCCGCCGTGCCCACGCGACCCGACGACAAGGAGATCAGCGTCTTCAGAAGCGTCGAGAAGTGCGCGTGCAGCATTCCCCTCGGCGACCAATGTGCTCACGGGAATCGGTGCTTCGGCGGAAATTCCTTCGTCGGCAAGGAACGCCAGAAGCGTTGAGCGCGCGTTGACTTCGAAGTCATCGGGAGTGTTCATCGCTCCGAAGGTTGGCAGAGACGCGGTGATGGGGTACTGCCAAACGATGACGGCTTCGAGCGATGTGCTGCGCAATTTTGCTTCGGCGAATGCCCATCGGAGGGCAGCTCTTGATCCGGCAGAACCGTCGACTCCAACAACGATCTTTCCCAACGTGAACTCCTTAGCTTTCAGCGCTTGACGACGGGGACGAGCAGGACGGGAACGTTGCTCCGGCGGACGAGCTCCTGTGCGACACTGCCAAAGATGAGGTGATGCATTCCGCCATGACCATGTGTCCCAAGCACGATGTGTGTCGCACGGAGTTCGTCGATCGCGGTAAGGAGTGTCTCGGCAGCGGGGCCCATGATGACGAGCGGGTGCACGTCGACGCCAGTGGTATCGCTCAGCGATTCAGCGAGTTCGCGAACCTTTCGATGTTCATCGGTGAGTTCGCCAGCGCGGGCTGATCGGGTGAATGAGCTGATGTCTTCTTTGTCGTAACCCGCAAGCGCTGGCTCTCCGGCGGCGACATGGATGAGGTGCAGCGAGGATCCCGCGGCGCGAGCAAGAAGCAGCCCTTCGCGGACAATCTGCTCACCGTGATCGGAGAAGTCGACAGCAGCGATGACGGTGTATTCCGAACGGGGAGAGACCATTGGCTGAGCCTACGGTCTGGATGCCGTCACTGCTTCTGGTCGGGAGTGGGACTCGCTTACCGCTTTCGGTAGTGGAAAATCGGGCCCGCGTTGGCCCAGCGCCGGGATTCTGCGAGGATGATTGAGCATGAATGTCCAGTCCTTCTCGTTCTTCTACGCGGTTCTCGCCTTGGCCTGTTGGGTCGGTTCCATTGCCGTACTCATCGGGGCGCTCGTTCGGCGTTTCGGCAACCCCGACGCGTTCGGCGAACTTCGATTCCAGGTTGGACGTATCGCCCTTCCCCTTGCTTGGGCGATTGCACTTGTAACGACGCTGGGTTCGCTCTACTACTCGAAGGTTCAGGGCTACGAGCCCTGCGAGCTGTGTTGGTATCAGCGCATCTGCTTGTACCCATGGTCGGTGATCCTCGGAATCGCGGCATGGCGACGCGACGCGGCAATCAAGATCTATGCCATTCCGGTTCTGTGCATCGGCATTGTGATTTCGGCCTATCACTCATGGATCCAATGGTTCCCGCCGTCAACCGGTACATCGTTCTGCAGCGCTGATGCACCGTGTACCACCAAATTCGTGAACGAATTCGATTTCGTCACGCTTCCGTTCATGGCACTTTCTGCTGCCGTGTTCATGATTGCGTTGTTGTTAGCAAGTGATCCGTCCGGCAGTGATTCTGAAATCACCGAAGAAGTAGAGGTAAACGCGTGAGTAATCGTCCAGGGGCAAAGAAGTCCTCCTCGCAAAAAGTGCGCGCCGCATCGAATGCAGGAAAGGGAAGTTCCACCAAGTGGATCTGGGTTGGCATCGTTGCGGTCGTTTTCGTTGTCGGAGTGTTCGCCATTTCTGTAGGTCGCAGCAGTGGTTCCTCAGGCGGCGGAGCATCTCCAAGTGGCGGCACTGTTGTGCCGAACGGAAACCTTGAATATGGCCAAATTGCAGTTTCCGGAACTGGCCTGACGCAGATCCCTGACTCAGGGCCCGATCCCGCAGTGGGCACGGTGTTCCCAACCGTCACCGGCCAACAGTTTGATGGCAAGCAAATGACCATCGCTCCGAACGGCAAACCGCACATCATCATGGTCGTCGCTCACTGGTGTTCCTTCTGCAAGAACGAGGTGCCGCGTATCCAGAAATGGCTGAACGCGTCTGGAATGCCCGACGACGTTGACCTTGTAACTGTTGCAACGTCGAATGACCCGGCAAAGGGCAACTTCCCCGCCGGCGACTGGTTGCGTCGCGAAAAGTGGAGCGTCCCGACCATTGTCGATGACAAGCAGAATCAAGCCGGTAATGCCCTAGGAGTTTCAGGGTTCCCGTACTTCATTGTGGCTGATGCACAAGGCAAGATCGTTTACCGCACGAGTGGAGCAGTCACTGAACAACAGTGGAATGCTCTGCTCGATGCAGCTCGTTCGGGTAAGTCCCCGGTCTGATCGCTCGCTTGCAACGATTTTGAACGACGAAGCGCCCACCTTGTGGTGGGCGCTTCGAGCGTTTTGCGGTGCCTCCGGTGGGGGTCGAACCCACGATCGTCGGATTAAAAGTCCGCTGCCTTAACCAACTTGGCCACAGAGGCGAGATGCGACACGTTACCGGTCTCCCCGGACCTCGCCGACGCCACAGGTAGCGTCTCGGTGTGCATTCCGCCCCAGCGTCGAACGACGCAGACGTCGAAACTGGCCCTGGTCGTGGCGTTTTTGGCTTCGCTCCGTGGGTAGATGCGTTCGCTATGTGGGCGGTTGTTTTCGTCGCACTCTTTCTCGCCGTTTGGATCGGTGCCCGCGGGCCGTTCGCAACCTACGGCGGCGTCGACGAAGCGCCGTATCCGGGTTCCGGCCTCTTTAGCGGTTGGTTCCGTTTCGATGGGAATTGGTACGCACAGATTTCAACTTCTGGCTACTGGTTTGCGGGAAGCGAGAGGCAATCTGCGGTCGCGTTTTTCCCGGCGTATCCCGGTGTGCTGTGGGGGCTGCATTCGGTCACAACGGTGTCGGTGAAATTATTGGGTTCGTTGGTGACAATCGCATGTGGACTTGGTGCGTTACTCGCGATCTTCAAATGGTTCCGCGACCACGTCACCGATCGGGTTGCACGAGTCGCGCTCGTCACCTTGCTTGTGTATCCGTACGTCTTTTATTTGTTTGGCGCGGTGTATGGCGACGCGCTGTTCCTACTTGCCGCAGTGGGAGCGTTTCTTCTTCTTGAACGCGATCACACGATCCTTGCGGGTCTCGCTGGCGCGGTTGCAACTGCGACTCGACCAGTCGGCATTGCGCTCATCATCGGACTCGTTGCCGTCGCGCTTTGGCGTCGACATGTCATCGAAGCGGGTGAATCTCGCTGGCGACCGCGCGTGTTGTGGCGCCGACTGCGTCCCGCGGATGCAGGCGTGTTGCTCTCGCTTGGCGGTCTTGTCGGCTACATGGCCTATCTCGGTATTCGGTTTGGACATCCACTCGCATTCGATGACGTCCAAAGCGCTCCGGGGTGGGATCAAGGCTCAGGGCCACGAACCTGGTTCAAGATCACCTGGTTCCAGCAGATCAAAAATCTGCCCCGCTGGTTTTGGGATTGGCTTCAGAACGGCGACACCGCCACTTTCGAAAAGGTGCAGTACGCCGTCACCGTGATCCTGCAAGGACTCTTCGTGCTCGGGTTCTTGTTTCTGGCCTGGCAGGTGTGGAAGAAGTTTGGTTGGGGCTACGGCCTTTACTGCTTTTCAATGTTGGCAATTGCCCTTGTTGGAACCAAGGATTTCCAGGGAACGGGCCGGTATTTACTGGCGCTATTCCCGTGTTTCCTTGTGCTGGGTGGTTATTTGGCTGATCGGCCGCTCCTGCGACGGACATGGTGGTCCATCAGCGCAATTGCGCTGCTAGCCGGAGCCTTCGCATTCGGGCGCGGCTACTACGTAGCCTGAGAGCATGGCGAACTTCGAAAGCCTCACGATCTTCTATCCCATGTGGAACGAAGAAGAGACCATTGGGCGGGCCGTCGCGGCCGCGTTTGATGCCGGCGATGCCCTCGTCGAGGCGGGTGAGATCGCTCGATACGACGTTCTCATCATCAACGATGCCTCCACTGATTCCACCGGCAAGATCGCCGACGAAATGGCTGCCGCCGATGAACGCGTCTCCGTTGTTCATCATGAGACAAATAGAAAACTTGGCGGAACGCTGAAGACTGGCTTTGAGAACGCCAAAGGCGAGATCGTGCTGTACACCGATGCCGATCTCCCGTTCGACATGGCGGAGGTTTCGAAAGCCGTTCGACTTCTGCGCATCTATGAAGCCGACGTGGTTAGTGCCTATCGATTTGACCGAACAGGTGAAGGTGGTCGTCGACTTGTTTACAGCTACGTCTATAACCGCCTCATTCAAACGGTATTCGGTCTTCGACTTCGAGACATGAACTTCGCATTCAAACTCATGCGCCGCTCACTTCTCGACAATATCGAACTGCGCAGTGAGGGTTCATTTATTGATGTCGAACTTCTTGCTCGTGCGCAGAAACTGGGCTTCAGCATTGTTCAGTTCGGTGTCGATTACTTCCCTCGTACTCGCGGTATTTCAACGCTTTCTTCGAACTCGGTGATCTTCAAGATTCTTCGTGAGATGTACGAACTCCGCAGCGAGTTGCAAGCACTTGAACCACTGCCCCTTGAAGTACGACAGCCCTGGAATGCCGGAGGCGGAACGGTCTCGTGAGTTCTTCAGCGGCCGAGAAGCCGATTCTCATTGTTTCGGCCGACGATTTTGGTCTTACAGAACGAGTTTCTGATGGGATCATCGATGCTCACGAACGAGGCGTGGTTTCGTCAACATCGGTCATTGCTGTGGCTCCTGCGTTTGCGTCTTCTGCAAAGCGCTTGCGCGATGTTCCGACGCTTGGCGTTGGGGCCCATTTCACGGCAGTTGGCGAAGACCCTCCATTGCTTTCTGCTCGCGAGATTCCGACGTTGGTCGACAAGAACGGCAACTTCTGTACGAATTGGAAATCGTTCCTTCCTCGTGCTGCGGCGGGCCGCATCGATTTCGATGATCTCCGTCGAGAGTTTGCCGCCCAACTTGAAGCGATCGCCTCAGCAGGCCTTGTTGTCGACCACTTCGATACCCATCAACACATTCACATGTGGCCTGCAGTGAGCAATGTTCTGCTTGAACTCGGCGATGCCAACGATGTGCACGCCATTCGCGTCATGCGGTCCGATGCACGTGGCCCAGTCGGTGTGACCGTTCGCCGACTCGCCCGCCGACTTGAAGTGCAACTACGTGAACGCAACTGGGCATGGACGGCTTCCGCTACTGGTCTTGATGGTGCAGGCTCAATGGGTCTAAGCGAAATGGTTGCGGCAGTTGAACGCCTGGCATCTTCCGGAACTCCTAGCGCGGAACTCGCAAGTCATCCGGGACTTCCCGATGATCCTGAGCGAGTTCGCTACCGATGGAACTACATGTGGGATGTTGAATACGAAGCATTGTGTACCGAAACGATTCGTGTCGCTATTGATGAAGTTGGCTTTCGCCTTGGCACGTTCGCTGATCTTCCCCGAGCGGGACTGTGAAGCCGCCGCGATCTGACGCAGCGAAACGTGCGCTCGGGCTGTGGAAACAGTCGGCTCGATCAGCGCGACTGCACACAGTGATTCGTTGGTGGACGGCACCGTTTGAAGCGCTTGAGACTGAGGTTCCGCGTTCGGGAAAGATCTTGGAAGTCGGTTGTGGTCACGGAATGTTCGCGACCTATCTGGCACTGTCGTCTGCGGGCAGAACTGTTGTTGGTGTCGATATCGATGCACAGAAGATCGAACTTGCTCAAGAGTCGGTGAGACAGTTGCGCCAAGGCGAGGCAACGATCTCTTTTAAACATCGGCCCTCTGGAGAGATCCTGACAATCGAAGGCGGATGGGACGCGATTGTTTTCGCCGACGTGCTGTATCTCATCGCACCGGAAAATCGATCGCGATTGCTTTCCGACTGCATTGCCGCACTTGCCCCAGACGGGTGTCTGATTGTGAAAGAAGTCAATACAGAGCCGCGAATCAAGGCTCTTATTGCACAGTTTCAAGAGTTCCTTGCCACCAAAGTTTTGAGAATTACCGACGGCGATGTGCTGGATTTCCCTTCGGCTGCCGATATCGAAACGTTGATTTCGTCCGACGGTCTCACAACTCGCGTGGGACGACTCGACAAGGGATATTTCCATCCACATTGTGTTGTGGTGGGAACGAAGGCCAGTTCCTAGAAGAGCGTGAGTGGCGTGTCGGGATTGTCGCCACCTGCTGGAGAGGTTTCAGGATTCTGAAGTTCCTCAATCGCGGTGACATCGTCCCAATCAAGTTCGTCATCGGGCTCGGGGGCTTCGCCGTCGACATCTTCGGCACTACCGGGATCGCCAAACGAAATGGCCATGAGAAATCCGCGAGCGCGCTCAGCGAGTGGGTACCGCGCAACGAGAGCGTTAAACGCACGAGAGTGGTTCGCTTCAACGAGATGTGCGAGTTCGTGCACCAGCACGTAGTCGAGAATCCACGGTGGGTATGCGGCGAGCCGATTCGAGATACGTATCTCGCCAGTCGAGGGTGTGCAGGATCCCCATTGGCTTCGCTGATTGGCCCACACCACTGAGGTGGCCTCTGGGAGATCAAAGCGTTTCGAGAGGCGTTGCGATCGAGCTTCGAGATCGACCGATTCAGATCGGTAACGGCGTTCGAGACGCGCAACCAGGTAGTGAACGTGTTCATCGAGTTCGCGCTGGGACATCGATGCTGGCGCTTGTACTCGGATAACCCCGTCGACGATCGTTGCTTGCACCGTCTTGCGTCGTCGCCGAGACCGCACGATTTCGACTGGAAGCGGTGATCGGCCCGTCTCGGTCACTGCCCCACTCAGATCTGATCGGGGATGGTGATTTCGTCGTCCTCAACGAGTACGACGCGTTCGCCGAGTTCCAGCCGGTCGCCGCGATGTGTGAAGACTCTGCCGCCGAGGTTGGGCATTCGTTGCCACTGCTCGGAATGTTGAACTTCGAGCGTGCCGATCACGCCGCCATGGGTGAGTACGAGTACGTCAGCGCCCTCGTACTCGGCATGGATGCGATCAAGAGCGGCGCGGGTGCGCACGAGCAATTCGTCGTGGAGTTCGTAGCCGGGCGGCCACTTGTCGTGACCTAAGTAGCCAGGCCACTCGGCGTCGATTTCGGCGCGAGTGAGGCCTTCCCATTCGCCGGCATCGCGTTCCATGAGGTCGGCGTCAACGACGATCGGGCCGACACCAATTTGTGAACTGATGATCTGTGCGGTTTCGAACGCACGAATGAGTGGGGAGGCAACGATGAGATCGACCGAGCCAATGCGTTGCGCCGCATGGAATGCCTGCTGCCGGCCAAAGTCGGTGAGGGCGGGATCCGCCTTGCCCTGCCATCGACCAATGGCATTCCATTCCGATTGGCCATGGCGGACGAGAAGGAGGCGAGTCACGGCGTGACGGTACCCGACCTCGAGACTGTGGTGTGGCGCTCAACGCGTAACCTGCGCTTGTGGCTTCTCTTCGTTTGTTCGCGTCGGCTCGGGAAGCCGCAGGCATTGGCCGGGACACGATTCCGGGTTCAACCGTCGACGAAGTCCTTGCCGAGGCAGTTCGTCGCTATGGGCCTGCATTCGCAGAGGTCGTCGCGAACAGTCGTGTGTGGTGCAACGGGGAACCCGTATCTGGCGAAACTTCAGTGGGCGATGACGACGAAGTCGCGGTTTTGCCGCCAGTCTCGGGAGGGTTCCGATGAGCGGTTCACGTGCACCTTCGTCGCTCATTCGTCGTTTTGCTTACGTCCCCAAGCCGGACGGGCCTCACGCTCGCCTTGGTTTGCTTTGGTTCATCGTCGCCTGTGCAGCATGTGCGCTTGGAACGCTCTCGGTTGCCGTTCTTTTCTCGGCAGTTGCTGCCGTAGCTGCGATGCAGACCGTTCGTGCGTGGAGCGGTACCGGTCGACGAGCAGCACCTGTACTCGGCGGTGTTGCCGCTGCAGTTGTTCCAATCACGGCGGTGGCAGGACCTATCGGATTTATTGCCGGTATTGTTGCCGCTAGTGCGCTCTTGATCATCGGTGGAGTGGTGTTTCGCAGCAATGTCGCTGTTGGGCTTCGCTCAGCAATTCTCCCCGCCATTGCAGCGGGTTCGGTTGTTCTGATCGGACGGACCGACATGGGCGCACTTGTTGTTCTGCTTGTACTTGTAAGCGCCTATGAAGTTGGCGATTACCTCATGGGCTCAGAGGCCAACAGCGTGTTCGAGGGTCCACTTTCGGGAATCGCTGCAGTTCTGGTCGTGACCTTTGCTGAAGCGGTTTTCCAATTTGGCCCGTTCGACAGTCGCGCCGGTTGGGTATTTGGTGGCCTGGTAGCGGTTCTCGCTCCACTTGGGGCGCCTTTGGCGTCGGCGCTTGCCCCATCGTCGGCGTTGGCAGGTCCAGCATTGCGCCGTCTCGATGTGTGGTTTGTTGTGGCTCCGCTGTGGGGTCTAATGCTGGCCAATTACTTGTAACCGGTTGGCTGAGGGCCATGCAGAAGCGGTTCCATGTGCAAAAAGTGTCCCTTGCGGTGTTCGCGCCGTAGCGTGGGGGAGTCATGCGATCTCTAGCAGTGCTTTCATTGCACACCTCCCCCCTTGCTCAACCGGGCACCGGCGATTCTGGCGGGATGAATGTGTATGTGCGCGAACTCGTCGGCGCGCTTGCGCAAGCAGGCGTGAAGGCCGAGGTCTACACGCGAAGGTCAGCCGAGGATCAGCCCGAGTTTGTCGATGTAGAACCGGGCTTTCGTGTCGTGCATATCGATGCCGGCCCACTTGATCTTGCGAAAGAAGACCTGCCTCAGGTCCTCGATGAATTTAGTGATGGCGTCGCGCGACACCTTCGACGCGATGGCGGCCCCGACGCGATCCATGCCAACTACTGGTTGTCCGGAGTCGTTGGTCACCGCCTGAAGCATGAACTTTCGTTGCCGCTCGTTTCGACATTCCACACGCTTGCACGGGTGAAGGCAGAAACCGGTGACGAAGAGCCAGAGGTACGCGTGCAGGCCGAAACCGAAGTCATCGCGTGCTCCGATGCGATCTTGGCGAATTGTGCTGCAGAAGTGACGCAGTTGGTTGATCTTTACGGCGCCGATCCCTCTCGAATCGAGATTGTCCCTCCGGGTGTTGACCACGCGTTCTTCTCTCCCGGCGATCGAGGTGGAGCGCGCTACGCGCTTGGTTTGGGCGATCAACCGGTGCTGCTTTTCGTGGGTCGCATTCAACCGCTCAAAGGACTGACTGTCGCGATTGCCGCACTCGCAGAACTTTCCGATTCACATCCCGACGCAATGCTCCTTGTTGTTGGTGGAGCGAGTGGCATCGAAGGAAACGCGGAATTCGAAGCAGCGTTATCCCTTGTTGAAGCGCTTGGACTCCAAGGCCGAGTGCGGTTTGTCCCACCTCAGCCCCATCATCTCCTCTCGACCTATTACCGCGCTGCCGATGTGTGCATCGTTCCCAGCCGTTCCGAATCCTTCGGGCTCGTTGCATTGGAAGCCGCAGCATGTGGAACGCCGGTTGTCGCGGCGGCCGTTGGCGGATTACTCACTCTCGTCGAGGACGGTTCGACTGGTTTCCTCATCGACAATCGGGACCCTCTTGACTTTGCTGCAGCGCTTCGAACGGTTCTTGATTCGCCGATCGTGGCCGACGCGATGTCGATTGCTGCTGCCGAAAGTGCCTCGCACTACACATGGTCGACGACCGCAGCTCGGCTTCGCCGTCTTTACGCTGATCTCACCTCTCGTGCACTCGTGACGTGTGACTAACTCATGGCTGACGAAATCGCCGACGACGTTGAACTCGATGCTATGGAGCTTCGTATCGATGCTTGGCTGGCCGATGAGCTCCAAACCAATCCATTCGTTGCAGCAGTAGAACGCGGTGAGCCCTCAGAGCGTCGCTGGTATGTCCGAGTTCTTGGCGAAAGTAAAGACGTATTCACGATCTGGTTCACGTTGCGTCAGCGAACGCTGCATTACGAGACCTACGTCATGCCGTCACCCGACGAAAATCACGCGCAGTTCTACGAGCACCTGCTCCGCCGCAATCGCAAGACCACGGGAATGGCGTTCTGTATCGGCGAAGAGGAAGCGATCTTCCTCGCTGGTTCGTTGCCGTTCCACGCGGTTGATGAAGGTGAACTCGATCGAATCCTGGGTTCGCTCTACTCGTACGTTGAACAGTTCTTTCAGCCAGCACTGCGAATCGGTTTCGCGACACGGTTCTCGAATAACTAACGCAGCGTCGCTGGTTCGGAAATCGCCGTTCGGCCCATGCGCAGTGCCCACACTGCTTTCTACGCTCGCAGTTGTCCGGGTGGAACGAACTTCTGCAGTCATCGGGGAAGTGAGTGTGGCGGTTCGACCACCCGGACGACGATCGCCCACTTGGTTGGGTAGCGTCTTTGCATGATTCGACTTCAAATCGTTGGTGGCGGCCGTATGGGCGAAGCCCTTCTGGGGGGATTGCTCGACGCTCGCTGGGCCGAACCGGCCGAGATCGCCGTGATCGAACGCGTCGCCGATCGACGCGAGCAACTCACGTCGCTCTTTCCCGACGTCGTCGTTACCGATGCCATCGTGCAGGCCGAGGGCGCCGTTATTGCAGTGAAGCCCGGTGATGTTGCCGACACGTGCCGCGCACTGGCTGCTGTTGGTGCAACTCGGGTGCTGTCGATCGCTGCCGGTATCACGACGAGCGCATTGCAGAGCGCGCTTGGCGAGGGCATTGCCGTCGTGCGGGCGATGCCGAATACGCCTGCTGTGATTCGGGCTGGTGCGGCTGCGATCGCGCCTGGTTCGTCGGCGTCCGAAGCCGATCTCGATTGGGCATCTTCGGTTCTCGAAGCTGTGGGCGTTGTTGTTCGAGTTTCCGAAGACAAACTCGACGCCGTTACCGGCCTTTCCGGCTCGGGGCCCGCCTACGTGTTCGTGATGGCCGAAAGCATGATCGAAGCAGGTGTGCTTGTTGGTCTTCCCCGAGACGTTGCCGAGGTTCTGGCCGTGCAGACATTGCTTGGATCCGCCAGCCTTCTCGAATCAAGCGACGAAGCGGCTGCATCGCTGCGAGCGCAGGTCACCTCGCCGGGCGGAACCACCGCTGCTGGCCTGCGTGCACTCGAATCAGGTGGGTTTCGCTCGGCAGTGCTCGATGCGGTCGCCGCAGCCACCGAACGTTCACGACAACTCGGACAGGACTGACGTTGCCGGCCCGCCGGTAACCTGTGACTCCCATGCCTCGCTATGACACCGTTTCCTTTCTCTCTGATTACGGACGCGTCGACGAATTTGTCGGCGTCGTGCATTCGGTGATTCGTTCGATCGCACCCGAGGTGCGAGTCATCGATATCACTCATGACATCCCTGTCTATGACGTGCGCGCTGGGGGTTTGGCGCTTGTGCGGGCCGCGAACTATCTCGCCCCGGGAGTCGTTGTCGCAGTGATCGATCCCACGGTTGGTACCCCTCGTCGTCCAATCGCCGTTGAAATTGGTGGTGGATCATCGGTCTTGGTTGGGCCCGACAATGGCGTTCTCGCTGCTGTCGTGCAGTTGTGCGGCGGCGCAGATCGGGCCGTTGAAATTGTCAACCCCGACTATCGATTTACGACAGAACCCGGAACCTTCGACGGGCGCGATGTCTTTGCTCCTGCAGCGGCGCACCTTTGCAACGGCGTCGACCTTTCCGAACTTGGTCCGGCCATCGATCCAATTTCTCTGTTCCCAGCGATGATTCCTCTCACCCGAGAAGAAGAAGGCCGTCTCCATGCTGAAGTGCTGTGGGTCGATCATTACGGCAACGCGCAACTCAATGTCGACCCCGATGAACTTGAAACATTCGATGAAACAATTCGTTTAGTTATGGACGACGGTTCTCGGGTCGCTCGCCGAGTCGGAACTTTCGCCGACCTTGATCCAAACGAAATTGGTCTGATTGTCGATTCCTATGGTCTCGTCGCCATCGTTCTCGACAAACATTCGGCTGCTGAAGAACTCGGACTCTCCAGTACATCGGCAGTGACGTTTGAGCAGTTCGATGAGTCACGTCCACCCAGCACCATTACGCCAGTGCAACTCGGCCAACGTCGAACCTGAGGAACAACCATGCGACCCGCAACCGTCATCGCTGTTGGCATTCTGCTTTTCGTTATTTTGTTTGCAGCAGCATTGCAGCTGTTCGTTCTCGCCCTCTAAGCGACGTCAGCCTCCGGAGCACGCCACTCCTCGGGCTCGGCGACAGCGCGTAACTGTGATGACGATTGTGAACTCGTCATCAAAAAGCCAAGGAATATCACTGAGATACCGGCAACGAGTGAAATTGCGAAGCCGTCCATTTCGTTCACCACAGAATTCAGAAGACCACCGGCGCTGAGAATGAGTGTTCCGGTTGCGATGAAGAGGTTTGCGATCGCGAGACGTCGAAGTGACGGTGCGCCTGTTCGAGTCGGTCCCGTGTTCGCACCCGCACGCCAACCGCGAAAGAGTCGCCACGCGCTCCAAATTGCGCCGGCAATGATGACGACGGCAGCGACACCGGAACCAATGGCCGCAGCGATACGGGGTCCGGCCCCGAAGACGTCTTTGCCCTGGGGCAAGACGTCGGATGCGATCACGCCGGTGAGGGGCGCAGCCACCATGATCCCGGTGCAGAACGCGCCCAACAACGAAATGATTGCCGTCCATCGTCGACCGTGTTTCGGGCCGGCTAAGAGTTCAACGGTGCCAAGGGCGAGAAACGGAACATTGAGAATGGCGCCAAACAAGTAGAACGATTTGAACGACCACTCGCCCCATCCGACCCCCGCTCCCCACCATAACGAGATCGAACCGAGGGCGAACATGATGAGCGAAACCGTCCAAGCTGCTTCGTGGCGCTTGCGGCCCCGGAGCCAACGTTCGCCCGTTGAAAGGGCAAAGGCCAGCGATACCAAGGTGGCGGCGGCAGCGAGGGCGGCATGCATGGCAACAGCGTAGGGGGGCCGAGAGCGGGGACCTCAAGGCGGCAATGGCTGCCGGGACTTTGTGAACAAACGAACAAGGTCGGTAGCGTGGTGCTCTGTGGACCGTAAACGCCGAATTCCCGAAGCCACCGTGGCGCGATTGCCGGTGTATTTGCGGACCCTGCTCGAGGTCCAGGCCGAGGCTATGACCACGATTTCTTCTGAGCGCTTGGCCGAACTCGCAGGAGTGAACGCGGCGAAGGTTCGCAAGGATCTTTCCTATCTCGGGTCCTACGGCACCCGAGGGGTGGGGTACGACGTCGACCACCTCCTTGTGCAGATGAGCCGCGAACTTGGTCTCACTCGAGATTGGCCAGTGGCCATTGTTGGTGTCGGAAATCTCGGTGCTGCCCTCGCCAACTATGGCGGGTTTGGCGATCGGGGATTCCCCGTTGCCGCACTTGTCGATGCAGATCCTTCAAAGGTCGGCACCATGTTTGGTGGCCACAAAATCCGTGATCTTGATGACCTTCCTGCACTTGTTGAAGAACTTGGCATCGCCATCGGCATCATCGCTACGCCCGCTGCCGGCGCACAGGAAGTCGCTGATCGTCTCGTTGCTGCGGGAGTCACGTCGATTCTGAATTTCGCGCCCGCAGTTGTGACCGTTCCCGATCACGCCCAATTGCGCAAAGTCGATCTTGCCCTTGAACTGCAGGTCTTGAGTTTCTACGGACAGCGCGAATCTATTGGCGCGTCGTTGCGCGAGGAACTCGGCGTTTCTGCAGAGTCGAAAGAATCGGTGGGCTGAGATGCCATTCGATCAGCCGCTCTATCCCGTGAACCTTTCGCTCGCTGGTCGTCGGTGTTTGGTTGTGGGTGGCGGACCAGTTGCATTGCAGAAGGCTCGTGAACTCGTGGTGTGTGGTGCGAGCGTCGAGGTTGTTGCCCCCGAAATCCTCGACGAGATCGCTTCCCTCGATGGGGTCATCTGTCACAAGCGCCCCTATGTCGCCGGCGAGGTGGCTGGCTATCGACTGGCGATCACGGCTACGAGCGACCCTGCGGTCAATCGCCAGGTCTTTCTCGAAGGCGAATCGCTTGGGGTTTGGGTCAATAGCGCCGACGATCCCGCCAACTGCGCCTTCGCTTTGCCCGCCAGGGTAAGGCAGGGGCCCCTACTGGTCACCTTCTCCACCAGTGGTTCCTCGCCTGCTCTCTCAACATGGCTCCGGCGTCGCTATGGTCCTGAGTTCGGACCCGAGTACGCCGTACTGGTCGAGATCCTTACCGAAGCACGAGCCCGGCTCCTGGCCGAAGGTACGTCGACTGAGGGTCTGAACTGGCAAGGAGCACTGGATTCGGGAATGCTGGAACTCATCCGCGAGGGTCGCCTCGCCGAAGCTAAGGAGCGCCTCCAGGCGTGTCTGTCGTCGTCGTTGGACTGAATCACCGCACGGTCCCACTCGCTCTGCTCGAGCGGGTCACGATCGATGACGCTCGGCTGCCCAAGGCGCTGCACGATGTGTTGTCGCACGACCACGTAAGCGAAGCCGTGGTGTTGTCGACATGCAATCGCACCGAGGTCTATGTCGTCGCCGAAAAGTTTCATCCGGCCTACGGCGATCTCCGCACCTTCTTCTCTGAACTCGCGTTTGCTGCGCCTGAAGAACTGGCCAACCACCTTTATGTGCACGATGCCGATGCGGCTGCCGGACATCTCTTCCGCGTTGCTTCGGGTATCGACTCCGCCGTGGTTGGCGAAGCCGAAATCCTTGGTCAGGTTCGCCGCTCTTGGGAGATCGCTCAGACCGAAGGCGCAGCCGGATCACAACTCAATTTGTTGTTCCGTCATGCGCTCGAGGTTGGAAAGCGTGCACGCACCGAAACAGGTATTGGCCGTCATGTTGCGTCGGTATCAACCGCAGCGGTGGCAATGGCTGCGGAACGACTCGGTTCTCTTGAAGGCCGCTCCATCCTCGTAATGGGTGCTGGCGAAATGGGCGAGGGCATGGTTCGTGCTCTTGCAACTAATGGCGTCTCCGACATCCGTATCGCCAACCGAACTTGGGAGAACGCTGCCGAACTCGCAGAGCGTCTTGGCGGCACCCCGATTCGTCTGGCTGAACTCGACGCCACGCTTTCTGAGGTCGATCTTCTCCTCACCGGCACTGGTGCGAGTTCGATGATCATCGAACACTCCGACATTGAACGAGTCATGCGAGCGCGCGGTGATCGCGAGATTCTTGTGGTCGATGTTGCTGTTCCTCGCGATGTCGATCCTGCTGCTGCCAATATCCCGGGCGTCACCATCCTCGACATGGACGACCTTCGAGCGTTCGCCGAAGCAGGCATGGCGGAACGTCGCCGCGAAGTTGCATCGGTTGAGGCCATGTGCGCCGAAGAACTTGAGCGTTATCTCTCGGTGATCTCGGCGCGTGAAGTAGCGCCGTTGGTTTCTCGTCTGCATGAACAATCTGAAGACATTCGCGTTGGCGAACTCGATCGTCTTCGTGCCCGTCTCGGCGACCTCGATGAACGCCAACTCGAAGCACTCGATGCGCTGACAAAGGGAATCGTGGCCAAGCTGCTTCATCAGCCCACAGTTCGCTTGAAAGATGCTGCAGGCTCACCTCGTGGCGAACGTCTGGCCGAGGCCCTTCGCGATCTTTTCGAGCTCTGAGCCCACCATGACCGGGGGCGGTCCCGACACGGTGACACTTCGTTTGGCAACCCGCGGCAGCGCGCTTGCGCTGTGGCAAGCCGATCATGTGACGGCGCTCTTGCTCCAGGCGGCTGGCGCTGCTGGTCGTTCGGTGCTGGTTGAAAAAGTGATCGTGGAGACGATGGCTGACCAGCGCCTCGATATTCCGATCGACGCAATGGGCGGCAAAGGTGTGTTCGTCAAGGAGATCCAGGCTGCGGTGCTCGACGGTCGTGCTGATCTCGCTGTTCATTCCGGAAAAGACCTTCCGGCACTCACTCCGCCCGAACTCGTGATCGCAGCAGTCCCTGAGCGTGGCGATGTCCGCGATGTTCTTGTTGGGTCAACTATCGATGGTCTGCCGAAGGGTGGGCATGTCGCGACCGGCTCGATTCGCCGCAAAGCGCAACTCGCTTCGCTTCGACCCGATCTTGTGTTTTCTGGTCTGCGCGGCAACATCGCTACTCGGCTCGAAAAGGCCGATGGTTTCGACGCCATCGTGATGGCGGCTGCCGCAATCGAGCGTCTCGGTATTTCGCTCAATGATCGCGTTGTGGAAGTACTTGAACCTTCAGTGATGCTGCCGCAGGTTGCGCAAGGAGCCCTCGTCATTGAATGTCGAGGTGACGACATAGCGACACGCGAATTGTTGTCGGCGCTGAACCACTCACCAAGCCGTCTGTGCGTCGATGCTGAGCGGGCGTTTCTTGCTGAGCTTGGTGGCGACTGCGATCTTCCCGTTGGGGCATACGCTGTGATTGACGGTGAGGAACTTCGTATTGAAGCTCTCGTTGCCGCGCCAGATGGCACAACTGTGCTTCGTGATTCACGACGATGCGCTGTGGCTGATGGTGAAGCAACGGGACGAGCGATCGCCCGCTATTTGCTTGACGACGCGGGCGGCTCCGCTCTGCTTGGTCGGTAGGGCTAATGGCTGAGGATCAACCGGACGACGAATTCGTCGAGCGCGAGGACCACGAGGATCGCGAGGTTGGGGTCGGCCCGCATCCATTGCCATGGCCTGAGGACACGCGATTCGATCCCGAACTGCTTGAGCATGGCGACCGCCGAAATGTGGCCGACGCGTATCGCTACTGGTCACACGAAGCAATCGTCGCCGACCTCGACACGCGTCGACATTCTTTTCATGTTGCCATCGAAAATTGGCAGCATGATCTCAATATCGGAACGGTGGTGCGCACAGCGAATGCGTTCAACGTCGAGGGCGTTCACATCGTTGGGAAGAAGCGGTGGAACCGTCGCGGCGCAATGGTGACCGACAAGTACATGCATGTACATCATCACGAAGATATTGATGCACTCATTGCCTGGTCCTCTGCGAATGATCTGCAAGTTGTTGGAATCGACATCATGCCCGGGGCCGTTCCGATCGAAACAGCGTCTCTGCCGAAGCGCACGATGTTCGTCTTCGGTCAGGAAGGGCCGGGACTCAGCGACGAAGCCTGTGCCGCGTCGTCGATGGTCTGCTCAATCGCCCAGTTCGGTTCAACCCGTTCGATCAACGTGGGCGTCGCTGCGGGTATAGCGATGCACGCGTGGATTCGCGAGCACTCGGCCCCACCTTCGGCATAAGAAACGCCTAGGTTCCTGCCGTGGATACGGTCTGGATTCTGGGTGATCAACTGCGACGCGACACCGGCGCACTCGCTGGCTATCGCCCGGGCGAAGTTCGGGTTCTCATGGTCGAGAGCGATTCGAAACTCGGATCAGGTCGTTGGCATCGCCAGCGACTTCATTTCGTGCTCGCGTCGATGCGAAGGTTCGCCGAGGAACTCAAGGCCGAAGGATTTGCTGTTGACTACCGGCGCGTGTCGTCGATGCGCGCCGGGGTCATCGCTCACCAGGCAGAGTTCAAGCCGGAACGTGTGTCGGCAATGTCCCCGATGTCCTATGACGGCCTCGCGCTTTTACGCGCGCTCGATGTTGAGGTAATCGACAACGATCAGTTCTTGTGCAGCGCGCAGGAGTTCGCAGCGTGGGCGGGAGACCGTTCGAATCTCAAAATGGAGGACTTCTATCGGTGGCAACGCCAACGGCTGAACATCCTCATGGATGGCAAGAAGCCTGTTGGTGGGACCTGGAACTACGACGCTGAAAATCGAGAGCCCCCGCCGAAAGATGGCCGCTCATGGCCGGCCCCGATCATTGATTCGCTTGATGCGACTGATGCGCGCGTCATTGCCGATATTGCGCGCCGTGCACCCGAAGCGTTCGGCTCGTCATTCGATGGATTGTGGGCAACGACTCGTAGCGGCGCGCTGGCTCGGCTCCATCAGTTTGTTGACGAGGTCCTGCCGCTGTTTGGGCCGCATGAAGACGCAGTCATGTCAACGGAGTGGAAACTCGCCCATTCGGCGTTGAGCCCGTATCTCAACATCGGTTTGCTTCATCCGCGCGAAGTTGTCGACGCTGCGCATGCGGCGTTCAATGATGGGCGCATCCCGATTGCTTCGGCCGAGGGTTTCATTCGTCAGGTCATTGGCTGGCGTGAGTACGTGTGGGGTCTTTACTGGCTCTGGATGCCCGAGTACCGAGAGTTCAATGTTCTTGAAGCAGAAAGTCCGTTGCCTGCGGCGTTTACGGGCGGCGAAACGCACATGGCCTGCATCTCGCACACGGTGAAGGTAATCGATGACCGCGCATGGGCGCATCACATTGAACGTTTGATGGTTTTGGGCAATCTGTCTCTCACCTCCGGCGTGCGTCCTGGAGCGCTCGTGGACTGGATGTGGAAGTCATTTATCGATGGTGCCGAATGGGTGATGCTGCCGAATGTCATCGGCATGGCGCTGTATGCCGATGGCGGGCGGATGTCGACAAAGCCCTATGCCTCGGGTGGCGCGTACATCAACAAGATGAGCGATCACTGCGGCAACTGTCGGTACGACCCAAAGAAACGAATTGGTGAACACGCCTGTCCGTTCACGACGCTCTATTGGGATTTCCTCGCAAGAAACGAGCCGGCACTTCGGTCGAATCACCGACTTGGAAACCAATTGGGTTCTATGCGAAAGCTCAAAGATCTTGACGCAGTTCGTGAACGCGCTGTCGAAGTGCGGTCGGGTTTAGCCAATGGAACGTTGTAGGTCGAACATCTGAAGTACCGTCAACACTTCTTCGGATTTGGGAGTCGCATTGTCACGTTGGTCGAACATCGTTTGTAGCTCGCTCGCATCGGTCATTCTTCTTGCTGGGACCGTCGCTATCTCTTTACACGGAACGACAGCGCAGGCGAGCGCTAGTCAGCCAGTCGACTTCGGAGTGGTTGGTCCTACGAGTTCTGCAGTCTGGGCACAAGAAACGCTCACCCCGACGGCAATGGTTCCGCTCTCGACGCCGCTCTCGATGATTTTTGGCTTTCGATCTGATCGCGCAGGACTTGAGCAACGCGCTCTTGCAGTGTCTGATCCCATAAACCCGGACTACGGCGACTACCGGTCGGTTGCGGAGAATGCCGCGACATATAACGCAACCGATGCACAGATTTCACTCGTTACCAATTGGTTTGCCGCTCGGTCGATCGCAGTTGTTGTTGACGCAACTCGCGCTTTTGCTACCGCTTCTGTTCCGATCTCGGTGGTGGAGCAAATGCTCGGAGCGACGTATGGGGCCTACAGCTTCTCTCAGGCCCCGGCTGGAATTGTCTTGCTGACGCCGACAACAGTTCCGCTGACCTTGGCCGATTCGCTTGATGAAGCAATCGATCGTGTAGGCGGGGCGACGCTTCTTTGGAACACCGCGAACGATCAACAGATCGTCCCCAGCGCTCAACCCGAACCTGTGGTGACCCAGTATCAGCCGACCGCGTTGCTCGTTCAGCCAGCCGATGGTGGTACGCCATGGCGAACGGGGACGGCAACTGACGCCTGCGCTGTGGCCGAGGACCTTTCTCCGAGTGACCCTGCCTATCGACTTGGTCTTTCGCCCTCGCAACTCCGCACGGCATACGGCATTGATCATCTGTGGGATGACGGACATCGTGGAAAAGGTGCGCGCATTTCCATCGTGGATTTCTCCGCCTATTTGCAATCGGATATTGACCAATGGCGGGAGTGTTTCGGTCTGTCGGGGACGCCAGTGACGAATCATCTGATTGGAAATCCGACTTTCGATCCCGCCACATCCGATGAGACAACACTTGATATCCAAACCGTATTGTCCGTTGCTCCTGAAGCGGACCGTATTGATTGGTTTGGAGTGCAGCCCACGCTCCCGACTCTCGTAGGACAGTTTCTCCAACTCTTCGCTGCGCCCATGGACGCATCGCTAACTGGGGGAGTCGCTACCGATGTCATCACTGCCAGTTTCGGGAGTTGTGAAACCGGTGCCTTCGAAGGCGATCCCGCCTATGCCCTCATGGTGGGCCTGTTTGATCAAGTACTTGCCACTGGTGTGGTGTCGGGTATCGGTGCTTTTGTTTCAAGTGGCGACACCGGTTCGACTGGTTGTTATCCAAATGGTCCTGGTACGCCGAATTTGGCGATCGAGGCGCAGTTCCCTGCCTCGAGTCGCTGGGTAACAGCAGTAGGTGGCACCAATCTCACGCTGACTCCGGACAACCACGTTGCCTCATCAGGAGTTTGGAACGACCGCAATTTTTTCATCACACCGCTGCCTCAAATCGGAATCATTGGAAGTGGCGGTGGTGGGCTGAGTGGCGAGTTTGCGAGGCAGCCGTGGCAACCGCGGATCGGATCGGGTGAGTTCCGACCTGTGCCGGACATCTCGGCCTTCGCTGACGGACTCCCCGGGTATTTTCTTGCCTATCAGGGGCAGTGGCTCACTGTGGGAGGGACCTCGGCCTCGACGCCGTTGACGGCAAGCGCGTTTGCTTTGCAATCTGCAGCTCGAGTTGCCAATGGCGGACATCGATTGGGTTTCGTTGCGCCGTTACTGCACAAACTCGCGAACGGGACGCCCGAGGAACGCCGAACAATCGTTGATGTCACTCTTGGGGACAATGACGCGCACTTGGTGGGCGCCTATTCAGCGCTGGCCGGATATGACTTAGCCAGCGGATTGGGCTGGGTTGATCATGGGGAGTTGTACGGGGTTCTCAATCCGAATCGTGTCGTACCCAAATTCACTGGCTGACCCGGCGTTACTTCACCGCAGCGACTTCGTAGCCCGCTTCATCGACTGCGGCTCGCACATCGGCCTCGGTGATTTCGCCAATAACGGTGACGGTCTTCGCATCAATGTCGACAAGTGCACTTTCGACGCCGTCGAGTGGTGCCAGCTCGCCTTCAATTGCGCTCTTGCAATGGCCGCAGGAAATGCCAGGAACCGAATAGGTACGAGTAGTCATGTTCAGTCCTTTGTGGGGAAGTGCCGACGAACGCCTTTGAATCTACGCAGTCGAAGTGAATTCGTGACGACAAAGACCGAAGAGAAGCCCATCGCGCCTGCAGCGATCATTGGATTCAGCACACCGAATGCAGCGAGTGGAATCGCCGCAACGTTGTAGGCGAAGGCCCAGAACAGATTGCCCTTGATTGTCGCGAGTGTGCGTCGCGAAAGTGCGATCGCGTCGGCCGCTGCGCGAAGATCGCCGCTCACGATCGTGAGGTCGCTGGCTTCGATAGCAACATCGGTACCGGTTCCAATCGCGATGCCCAGATCTGCTTGTGCAAGGGCTGGGGCGTCATTGATGCCATCGCCAACCATCGCCACCATGTGGCCCTGTTCCTGCAGTCGACGAACCTCGGCGACCTTGTCGGCGGGAAGCACCTCGGCAACCACCCGATCGACACCAACCTCGGCACCAATAGTTTCAGCGGTGCGTCGGTTGTCGCCGGTGAGGAGTACAACCTCGAGGCCGAGTGCATGAAAGTCGGCGACTGCCTCGGCACTTGTTGCTTTGAGCCTGTCGGCAACAACAAGAACTGCATGAGCAGTAAGCGGATCACCTTCGTGGTCAGACCAACCCGCGATGACTGCAGTGCGGCCCGCGCTTTCGGCGTTTATCCGGGCTTGGTCAAGTTCGGGATCGATTTCAGTGAAGAGCGACGGACGACCCACACCGACATTCCTCGTGATTGATGAATCAGACGAAACGTTTGCTGTTACGCCCCGGCCAGGAAGATTCACGAATCCGCTCACAGCCGCCGACGAAGCATCGCCGGGTCGGCGTGCGTCAGCGCCAGCCACGATCGCCGCCGCAATTGGGTGTTCTGAACGGGCTTCGACCGCTGCTGCCAGCCAGAGAGCAGAGTCAGCATTCGTTCCGGCGCTCGTGATGACGTCGACCAATTCCATACGGCCTTCGGTG